>JACCDX010751804.1_pt1 | contig 18508 bp, 23 predicted proteins | sample 7449681 | NCBI WGS metagenome assembly JACCDX01 (sample SAMN15323450, study PRJNA562643) | freshwater metagenome | isolation source: river surface water | place: USA:Blue River Watershed | collected 2017-08-18
ATTTAACTAAAGCGTCGTATTTGTCTAGATAATCCATAAATTATTATATTTTTTTTGTTTTTTATATATTACAAAAATAACTCTCTTTATGAAATTATTAGTTTCTAATTATTTCTAAAATCATTGACTGGTATAAAGTATTTATCAAAATATACTTTTAAGACACCATATTTAAAGTTTTCAAAAAGTATTGCTTGATGATATTGATATAAGTCACCATCCGGTAAAGCACTTATGCTCTTAACTGTGTAGTGTGTTCCATATTCGAAGTTACTAAGATGTTCATCTTCAATATCTTCACCAACGAATACGAATTTTTCCCCAATCATATTATTCAATACCGTAATGCTTTCTCAAAATCTCAAAAGAAAGGTCTCTTTGTTTATTGATATACTTAGCACTTCCACTAACTTTAACTATACCAAGACCAGTAACCACTTTTAAGAATTCCGAAATATCTTTAGGAAGTACAATAATACCGTTTACTTTACAAACTTCTATTATTGATTTATTCGAACTTAGTTTCTCATTCATTCTAGTATCTTCTGTGTAAATGATTTCAAGAATTTGCTCATATAACATCCACTTTTGGAAGTTAGGGTCTTTTTCAATTCTTTCTCTGTACTCTCTGTAAGATCTGAATCGGTAGTACTGATTAAAGTAAACACCTGCTAAGATTGCTAACTCAACAATTGTAGAGATTATTACAAATAAGAAAGAGTTTTTATTTGTGTCTTTTTTCTGTTCGTTTGTTTTAGAAGATAACTCTGATTCTTTCTTTTTAATCTCAGTATCTTTTTCAGTCTTGATGTTATTGATATCAGTTTCTATTTTCGCAACGTCACCTCTAAGTATGTCTTTTTCTTTTTTCAAGTCAGCAACTCTTTGTCTTTGTTGTCTACCAAGTGGTTGCATTGACTCTATCTCAGTTTGTTCTTTATCTTTAGACGAGATTTGTTCTTTGATTGTTAAAATCTCTTGTTCTTTCAATTTAATCTTATCACCATAGTATGTATTCAAACTGTCTGTAAAAACTTGTAAAGTTGTATCTTTAGCCATCTCAATCTTGTCAGACTTATTAGAAAAGTCGTGAGCGCCATTAATTGAAAGATAAAATGAAGAACATATTAACAATAAACTAACAACCGCAAGTGGTAATACACTTTTCGATAATTTTTTTTCTTTGAGATATTGAACAGAGAATTTATCAAAGATATCTCTTTTTAGTAATTCAATTCCAGATAAGATAATCACCGAAGATATAAATACAGCTACTGGATTCTCAATACCACCAGCGATTACTTTAGACATGAAGAAATAGGCAAGGAAAATCGAAGCCAAGTTACCAAAGTATGATAAAATGGTCATAATAACATTGATGTTTTTGTAACTTTGGTTAAAGTTAATGTTATTGATTTTTCTTTCTAAATCTTTAAATTCACTTATTTTCATTATTGTTAATTATTTTTCCAGATACTCTTTCTTTTAGAGTTAGTTTTCTGTTTTTGAGGCTAGAAATATTATCTTTCAAACTAGCATTCTCTGTTAGTATTTGATTAATCTCAAATTCTTTATTTTCTAACATCTCTTTTAATTTTTTAGTTTCCGCCTGACTGTCTGTTTTGATGAGTTCATATTTACCATGAAGTACTCTGTGAAAATATCTAAATTTATGAAGTAGATATTTAAGTTCTTCTGGTTTATAGTTTTCTTCAAATTCTGAAGTCATTAGAAAGTCTAATATTTCTTCGTCTTTAAGTTCAAGTATCATGTTGTATATATTAAAATCCAATTTTTTTATTATTCAAAGATTTTCTCTTCTTCATTATATCAATAAGTTTGGCTTTGTTTTTGTATTTTGTCTTATCACCTAAATGTTCTGATAATTCATTTGCCTCTGATGTTTCTAATTCATCAAAATAAATTGTATCAATCAAATTGTTACAGTCAAGTAAATTATGGTCAATCTCATCAGTGCTTTCTACATTAAATATAGCTACTATACTTAAATCAACCGTGTCTGAGAGAAATCCATCAACTAATTGTAGTAAATTATTCACAATGAAATTCGACTTAACAAAATACTCATTAAATGACATCTCACAATCGTCTAAAACTAGTAATACTTTATTATATTTTTTTATGAACTTTCTAAATTCAGGATTGTTTATAGTATGTTCAATCATATTGTTTGATACAAATATCACAATTCTGTCAAGTTTTGTTGATAAATAATGAATAATTGATGTTTTACCAGTTCCTCTTTCGCCATAAAGTATACTCAAACCAGTTTGTGACTTTTTAATCTTTTTGATTAATTTATTGACATCCTTCATGGTCTTACTATTGTAGTAAAGTTCAGTGGCGTCGATATCAATTTTAGTGTCTACTCTTTCAAGTTCTAAACCATTGTTTGATATACCAACAGAATTCAGTTTATTAATCTCTGATTCTTCATAGTCTACTTCACAGTTTTTGACTAAATTCTCAATTATGTTGTTTATAAATTCTTTGTCTTCATCTAATTTATAAAAGAAGGTTATCTCAGATACGATTGAGTCTGGTTGATTTTTATCTATCAATACGTATGAAATGTAGACTGTTTCTGTTAATTTAGCCAATGTCTTACAATTTACAATATCTGACTCTTCATCTGGTAGAATTTCAGTGAAATCATTTTTTTCAATTGTGATTTGTTCAATAATGTTTAAGAAATCAACAGTCAAATAACTATCGTGAACTAAAACTTTATTGGGTCTACTTTCAAATACGTTCCAGCAAAAAAGAAAGTCATTTATTGACGAATCGTCTTTGTTTATATTAAGGTTGAGTGAAATTTTATTTTTCATTTCAAAAAAAATGATTTTTTATTTTTATATATACGACATATGAAAATTTTTCAATCTAAAGATAAACCTGAGGTTGACACCATACTGGCTGCTAATTGCTATTTTCTTAAGTGTAAGCTTGAGAATAATTGTGAGAAAAGCGAACTAGCCAGAAAATATCTTACATTGTTAATCAATAAGACTCTAACGAAAAGAGTTGAAAAGAAAATCAATACATCTATTATCTATTAAATAGAAGGTCCATCAATTAATGGTCCGTCTGTGATAGGTCCGTTCAAAATAGGTCCGTCTGTAGAAGTTGGTTCTAAAGTCTGAGTGTTGTCAAAAAGACCTTTTTCTTGTTCCTGTTTAATCAAATTCATAATAAATTCTCTTTGGAACTTTTCTGTTTTCTTTTTTTCATCAGCTAGTCTTCTCTTTCTTGCTTCTAATTTCTGCTTGTGATTTTTTCTGTGTTTGGATCTTGTAGCCATAATCTAATTAATTTTTAATTTATATTTGACTTTTTACTAAAAGTTGAAATCATAGTTCAAATCTATGTTATCACTTATGAATTTATCCAATTCTTCTCTGTTTAGAAAGTTTAAAACTTCACCATCCTCGAGTTTCACCTCATAATAAAATTCTTCTAAGTCGGCGTTGTTTTGACCATTTACTAATTTTGAAGCATTTTCAGGTTGATTTTTATCTTTATCACATAATTTGACATGTGGTGCTGGTATGATTGCTTCAATTCCTAATGTTGACCAAACGAAATCAATAATAGCATTGATGATTTTTTCGATTAAACATAAGAATCCACTAAGTAATGGACCAGGCAGTTTCATGTTTTGTCTGAATTGTAAAGGTGAGTAAGTTGGATATTTAACATTAAATATTACATTCAAAAATAAACTAAGGTCTATAATTTTATCATCATCACCTGATAAGAAATTATCACTTTTTATTTTGTTTTTATTGAAGCCAAGATTTATTATATCTTCAGGTAGTTTAAGACTTCTTGGTAGAACACCAGTTCCTTTTCCCGGTATCATAACTTGTGTTGCCCACTCAATTTTTTTCTCTGGTTTAAATCTTATACCTGCAAGTTCTAAAAGTCCTTTCGGTGTGAAGAACTTCATAATCCATTGAAATGAAAGTAACTCTATCATTTTCTGAGGAAGAGTTGTTGGATTTGCCAAACTTTTGAAGAAATTCAATAACCACTCAATTACACCTCCGATGATTTTTACAGGAAGTGTTACTAATCCGAGCATAAGTTTGAGAATAGGTTGTTGTGAGATTTCTAATTTATCTAGCAAAGATTTAATTCTTTCAAACTTATCTCTCAGTAGTTCATCTTTTGGTTTTGATTTAAGAGCTTTATCTAATTTATCCAAAGCCAATTTTAAATCATCTTCTGAACCACTTTCTATTAATTTATCAACTTGTTCCGCAGTCTGTTGTACATCTTCTTCAACGTAAATAAAATTGTATTTAGTCTTATTATCCAAAATGAATTCATCAAGTGAATTTTCTGGTAGTATTCTTTGTGAACCATCTTGAAATTTAACAATAAACTCGTCAGATAAGTTAGGGTCTGGTTGAGCAAAATCTTTTATATTAGGTTGTTTGTCATCATATTTTTTTAGATTCAAAGCACTTGTCAAGTCTTTAATATCTTTCAATTTAAAGTCCTTTGGAAAAATTAAAGAGATAGGAGATTTACCTTCAGTTATAGCATTTGAATCTAACTTGATACCAAAAGGTAAGTTAATTCCGAAAATTCCGAATGGAATAAGAGCAATACCATCTAGAATTGATGTCAGTTTACCATCGTCATCAACAAAGACATAATTAGATAAATTTGAATTTTTAAATAATTTTTTAAGTTCTTTAATCGCTTCGATTCTTTCACCGTTAAGTTGTACACCAGTAGTATATTTATATTTACCTTGTAGCATAATTTGTTCTGGTGGTAATGGTTTATTTGGTATTTTTTTCAAATCTCTGAGCTTACTAAATCCATCTTTGTATGTTTGTAAAGAATCTTTATTTAAAAACAAAATATTTTCTCCTGCTTTTTCGCCAATAATGTCTACTATAAATTGAGCTGGGTTTTTAAATAAACTTATAAGTTTGTTTATCTGAGGCACTAGTTTAGAAAATATATCTACTAACACACTTATGAATACTTTTATTGCACCTAAAGCATCAGGAAGCCTATAATAACTATTATCATCAACAGATGCTGATGTCTGAGGAACGTCATCTAATGGATCGCCTGGTGGTGGATTTCTAAGTATTCCTTCAACGATGTAATATGATTCTGAATCTAAGTCAGTTAATTTATATCGTTTAAGTATTTCAATCTCTTGCGGTTCATCTGGAGCACCATGTCCGTATTTACCTGTTGAGAAAACTTCTGGTCTAGTAAGTTGTTCGTTTGTTATTTTACTTGGATCTATAATTGAACCATATGGGTTGTTACTTGCTACATTTATTTTGTAAAGAGTAAAATCAGAATCCACTAATGTTATGTTATGTTCTTTATTATCCTTAGTTGTTTTAGTTCCGTAGTCAATTGTGAAGTTTCTTTCAACACCAAATGTTGGTAAGTAATTTGTTTCGTTTAAATCTAATGTTTGTGTACCAGATTGCTTTTCTTGTGGACCTGAAAAAGTTCGGTTTTTAATATAATACCATCTTGTAATTTTTCCGTTAGCATCAATTCTTACTGGCTTTGTCTTCGACTCATCTCCGACGCTATCATCAAATCCTGTATCGCTAAATAAATTTATATCACCAGGTGTGTAATATTCATATTCTTTATAAGGAAATATATTTTTTAGTTCTATTGTATAAGAAATATCTACACCACTTACTTTTGTTGTAAAAGTGTAACTAGCATTCGGATTATCAATATAGATTGCCCAAATGTAAAATAATAATGATGGATTTAGCCAAGCAATAAATGCTTGAACAATTACATCGGTTAGGTCTACTTTGAACTTAAACTTTCTATAGTAATAGTTATCACCCTCTTTGATTAATTCCTGAAAAGAGTTGATGTCATTTGATGATTTTTTAATAATACCTGTTTCACTAACATACTCTTGTGGTGCAACACTTGACCATGCTGTCCAAGTGAATTGATTTTCATTATTGACAGAACCATTTGAGTAATTCCAGTTTTCTAAAACATATTCTGTAATATTATTTAATACTTCGGGTGTCTCATCATTTTTTTTGACAGACAATGAAAAAGCTATATTGTTTGAAAATTTTAATTTAATTCTGTTTTTTGCGAAACTTTTAATTTGAGTTGTAACTTCTGGTTCACCTTGAGCTTCCAAATAGTTTATATTAGTAGTAGGATCGATTCTTATAAGTTTCATATCATAGTCCGCCTCTGGTTCAATCCAAATAAATCCAGGTTGTTCACCATTTGATAAAGCAAAATCTCTAATTTCACTATCAACAGATGCTTTTGTTGAAAATATCTTATAAGGTTTAAAGGATCTTTTCAAAAGAGTTGGGACAGGATCGTTTCCACCAATTCTTTTGTAAAAAGATGATTTAATCTGACCGTAATTAAATACATTTTGTAAGTGTGCTGGTATGTCTAATTTACCTACTAATTCTTTAGTAAGTGATTCCTTTTCAGACTTTTTAATATCTGTTTTATGAAAACCAAATTTTACATAATCTGTAAATATGTCTACATATTCTACTTGTTCATTAGGGTCAAAGCTTACAATGACTGGATTTCCAGGTATTGCATCAGCTTTTGATATTATATCTTTTTCACCTTCTTTGTATGTCTTTATTTTCCAAGCAGGATCAGAGTCAGCATTCGGATTTGTTTTGCTTTCTCTTTCTTGTAAACCCTTTTCCCAAACAAAAGTTGGTGAACCGTATGAGGGCCATTGATAAACACCGGTTGGTAAATACCATTTAGGACTTCTTAAAACCCAATCGGCTTTTTTGAAAGGTGTGGGAACATCTATTACATTTGTTCCTGACAGACCAATTGTATTTACAAATTGAGTAGGATCTAGCGGTTGTCCTTTCGAGTTATAAATACCTAAAATTAATTTTTTTGGTTTGTATTTATGATAAGGATCTTTTTCAGCATTAAGATTTAGCTCAGATTTTTTAGAGTTAGTTTTGACTTCATCAGAAGGTAAATCTTTATAGAAATACTGATACTCTATATTTGGATCAAATGTTCCTGTAGAATAAATTGTTGATATGATTTCCCATCTGCCGTCTTCAGCTGGTGGTGCAGAATTTCCAGTATTTGCAGTTGGCTCATCTGGTATCATAGATAAAGGAACTTTTTCCTTATAGAATTGTGTTGAAAGTTCTTGATAAATTCTTATGAAGTCTCTATTTGGAATATCTAAATTATTTTTGAATTTCCATTTTCCGACTGCTGGTCTAATAATATCTCTCGCGTCATCAAACGTTACAATGACCGGTGATATTTTTTGATTCAAATTGTAAATATTAATGAAAGAAAACTTCTTTGAAGTATCTGATAGAATTTGTTGAATAATTGGTTTATATTGAGACTCAACACCATTATTTGCTGAGATGATATCTGAAAAAGCTCTCATTGAAATATCTCCTATTTCAAGTGCATAAATTAATATTGACCACTTTGAAAGTAAATCTCTTTGTGCAGCAGATGCTTTTGAACCAGTTGAATCTTGACTAAAAAAACTATTTACTACTTCAATATCTAACTTTTTTTTAGTTTCGATATTAGCTGTTAGTATAGTTTCAAGTTTTGATAACTCATTAACTAGTGATGAGCCATTATCAAATCCGAGTGCTTTCGGAAAGTTTCCTTTTCCTGCGTTAAGATTAGGTTTCTTTGATTTACAAGTCAGTGGTGAAACTGAAATTAGTGGCATTACTCTAGCAATAATATCTTCAATTTTAGCAATGTTTTCAATAACTAATTTTGCTATTTCAAGATAAGGTTTCTGTGTTTCGAATATAGATTGTAAAGTTGTTTTTTCAATTGCCTTCAGACCTATTTTATCCCATTCCGGACTGATTGTAATTTTTTCTTTTGGCATTACAAATCTACCATCTTTCTTATATTTGTTAATGTCTTCTCCGGATAAATCAATCTTATTTAATTCTGCAAATTTTCTAAATGCCATTTCATCTGTTGCAAGATTCGGAGATGCAAAGTTCTCTGACATCATACCTTTAAGAATCGCATCGGCAATTCCTAAATCACCATCAATTAGTTTTTGAATAAATTCAGCGTTAGGAAATAACATAATAGCTGAACTTGTTAAACCTATTGCTTTTGAAATTTGGCTTATAGGACCCGGTAGTGCCAATGAAACGTTGTAAGGACCTGATAAACTATCAGGATAAAGTGGAAAAATTGGTGGTAAAGCCATTAAAATTTCAGAATTTTAATGTATATATTCTATAATGGTTACTCCTCCAGAAGAGATTTTTTCGATATAATATAGTTAAAATCTGGTGCTAATTCGAAACGAGATTTAGCAGAAAGCTTGCCTGACATTTCACCACCGCTGAATTTCACCTGAATAAAGAAAGTTATTAATGGTTTTTCCTGTTCTTCTAAAATGATTTTAACATTAAAATCATTATTTTCTTCGTCTTCACTAACAGTGAAATTTACATGGTAATCAAATTTAATATTTAGTTCATCATAAAACTTTCTAAAGAATTCTCTTGAAGGTATTGTATGAAATACAGAACCACCAGCATTTATATAATGAAGAGGTCTTTCTAAACAACCCATTTTTTCAACAATTGTTTTGAATAATTTCATTTTAACAACACCTCCTGCTAATTTCATACCGTCATCTAATCTTTCGATATCAGAAGCAAAATTAGATTTTAATGAATTAGTAAAGAGATTTTCTAAAATTTTAGAATTAAGTATCACAATTTTAGTTTCTGTCCAATCTTTGTTAACTCTATCTGGATCCATAAAACAAGATTCTTTGTTTTTCCATATTTCATTCATTAGGTCGGAAAACTTAAGAATATTTTTATTAAACTCTTTGAAAAACTCTCCTAAGTGTTTGTATTTAGGATCAGAATGTCTAATATCAAAATATTCAAAGTAGTTGATTGTATCAATTCTTTTAGGATCTATGAATCTTTCAATATAAGACTGAATATTTTTGTTTGCATTTTCGTAAATTGTAGTTACCCATTGTTGAACTAATTTATTCCATTTAGGAAGATATTCGTCTGAAAATAATTTGTCTAAATCAGTTCCAATAAGTTCTTCAGCAAACGTATTAAAAGAAGATGATTTAGATGATGAGATGTTTTTATTTAAATAAAAACTGTATTGCTTACCATCATTTAGTTCAATTACGATATCTTCATCAGCATCAGCTGTTTTATTCGGTCCAATCCAGTATATTTTTCTAATTCTATCTGGTGCTAATTTCTCATCTGGAAGAAGCTTGTCGATAATATTTCTAGCAGTATTTCTTGAATTGACAAGTAAATTCCAGTCTTTCTCAATATCGAATTTTACCTCTTCAAATAAACCATTAATTTTTGAAAGTTCATCATCTTCAATACATTCATTATTTTCAAACTTTCCTAATTGAAGTCTATTCTTTGCTAGTAAAAGGTTCTTCAAATCTGTTAAAAATATTTCAGAACTTTCTGAATATCTTGCTTTAAGACCTCTATCTAATATATTATCTAAAAATTCATTATTGAGTAAAACCATACTTACACATATCTCAGTAATGAGATTTTTGTTAGAGTATGTCTTTGATTCTTTAAATAGTTGATAGTCTTTTAACCACTTCATAATGTATATATTAAAATTGAATCTCTTTTTTTAATATATAAACTATGTTATGAAAAAGATAAAGAATTATAAAGATTTTAAAGAATCATTAGTCATTGATTTAGAGTTTCAACGAGTTGAGGATTTGTTAGAATCTTTAACAATCTGGCATGATGCTTTGTTGTCATCAATTGGTGCTGAAGAAACAAATATATTTGATACTTTGAAATTACCACAGGATGACTTTACTAATAATTTAGATTTAGATTTTCTTTCAGACAGTATCGAGTTCATAAATTCACTTTCAAGTTTAGCACTTAAAAAGTCTGAATTAAAAAACTCTGATGATTATCAAACATTTTTGAACAAACCTTGTAAATTTATGTTTATTTATGACATCAATTCTAATGAGTTGGAAAATCCAGTTTATCTGTTGATGCAAATCTGGAACGATACAATTGATAAATGGCAAGATGTAAAAATTTATAAAGTTAACGATGATGTCAAGAAGTTTTACGACAAACTGACATCAAGAACAATTGAAATAGTTGATGGTGACCAGAATTTTATTTATACAACATCTAATGGAAATGAATGGGTGCTTCAAAATTCCGATAAAGAAAACGATATCTACAAAAAGACTTTCAGAAAAGAAGAATTAGAAGATTTAATTAGAGATAAGAAAATTAAAATCAATGTTATCTAATTTTAAGTTTAATGTAATTTAATAGTATCTGGTCTTTTTGTTCTTCATTTTCACAATTAAACCATTTCCAAGTATAAGTACTTTCAATGAAATTAATCTTTTGTTGATATTTTTGAATCTCACCATATATCAATTCTATATCTTCGGTTTCTATTTCATAAGGTATTGAAATTTCATTACAAACCGCATAAATTCCTATTTTATTACCTTCATCGTAATATTGAGTAGCTTTTAAATAAATCTCATTTAGCCTTTCATTTTTAATCTTATCTGGATGAGTAAGTTTAACAATTTCTCGGTAAAGTTTTTTCATCTGAGAAAGATGTTTTGTATTTTTATCTTCCTCTTTATTCTCTTCAGTGCTTTCTTGTTCATCTTCAGTGCTATCTGCGACATCTTCTTGAATATAGATGTCTGTGGCCTCTGATTCATTTTCATCTGAACTTTCTTGGTTTTTTTTGATTGATTGATTAATTTTTTCCGTAACTTTGTTATCATAGATTTCTTTCAGGTCTGGATGATTTTGAAGAAATTGATTTATTGAATTTATAAATTGAGCATCAGCTTCACTGATGATTTCATTTCTATACTCAAAATCTGATTCAATAAATTCTAATTCTTTAAGAAGTTTTTTTACTTCTAATAGTTTTACTTTGTTCATCAGGGTTTTTCTATATTTACTTAATTATATATAAGTTATACGTGGGTTTGTTCAAAAAAAATCAATACAGTGGATTACAGGAGATTAAAAAGATTATTAAATCAGATTGTAGTTGTTGGAAAAACAAAAAAGACTTTTTTTAGAAAGTCTAAAGACTTTGAACTGCAAATATATTACACTCCTGTTAAGAATAAAATAATGATTATCAACATCGAAGGTGTTGAGTTAAGTCATCCAAATCTTGGTATTGAATTAAAAATTGGTGATAGTGTTGATATAATCTATGATTGGATTGACAAAAATGGTCACGAAATAACTTTTCAAAGAAATAGATTAGAAAACTAATATATACTCTATGGAACATTTTAGCCTTATGGAACTTTGGAGTATTAAAAAAAGAATGATTGAAGAAAAATTTGAAGATAAAGAACTATTCAATCTCGTTTTAGAAACTATCAAAGTTAAAGAACAACTTATCTTAGAAGATACATCTGCTACTGGTGGACCGGCTGGTTCAGTAGGTGGAATGGGTGCTGTTGTTTCTGCACAACCTTCTGGCTTAGCTGGTACAACAATTGGAACTGGATGGGCTTCTGGTGGTGGTACTATAGGTTCTGGTGATATTTCTGTTCCTTATAATCCCTCTGGTAGTAACCGAGTATTTCAAAAACTACAATCACCAATGGGTAAAGATCACGGTCCAAGAACTGGAAAGAAATCAAGAGTCAAAAAATTAGATTTAAAAGCACTTAAAGACATTTTTTCAAAAAGACAAGACTTTACATCTGGTGAAGGTGAAAGAGAACAAGGAATTAAGGGAAAAGGTAAAGTTATGAACTTCAATAACTTCTTTAAAAGTGATTTTAATACAATTAAAAAGTAATGAGACATTTAAAAACATATAAAATTTTTGAATCAGCTGAGGTGCAAGAGTTGGTGTCTATTTTAAATGATATGGCTTTAGAAATTAATGATAAAGATTTATCTTGTGAAATAGTTGAATCACCGATGTCAAGGTCCGGTTTCGAGATATCAATTTTGATTGATAAAACAAACGATGAAAAATTCTACTCATGGGAGATAGAAGATGAAATTATTAATATGGTGAGTTTTATGAAGAGTCAAGATTGGGGTGTTTATTACGCTTATGTAGCCGGAACACCGTTTTCTGATAACGATGTCAATAATACTGCATCAGTTGATATTCAAGATGATAAAATACTAGTTAATAGGAAAAATTTCTGGGGTAAATTGGGAAAAATAAAACTAGAACACCAAATTAATACACTTGGTATAAATTTTAGAAAAATAAGATGAGACATTTAAAAACATACGAATCATTTGATATGCGCCGAGAATTCTGTGATAGATGTGGTGAGTCAACTAATAACACTACAACTATGTCTATATTCAATACTGACGTTATTTGTATGAATTGTAAAAGTGAAGAAAGAAAAGACCCTGAGTATGGTGCGGCAGAGGCTGCAGAAAGAGAAGCTTTAAAAGCTGGTGATACAAACTTCAAGGGTATAATGCCTGATTATACTCCAATCAAAAGAAACTAAACTTTTTATTAAAATCCTTTTATAAATAAAAAAGATTTTTATTTTATAATGGATAAATCTAAAAGAGAAAAAGTTATTATTTTAGGAAAAAGTGGCTCTGGTAAAGATCACTTAATGAGAAAATTAGTTGAAAAGGGTTTAAAGCCTTGTCTAAAATGGACTACTAGACCTCCGAGAAAATTCGAACAACAAGGTATAACTTATAATTTTGTTTCTGAAAATGATTTCATCTCAAAAATCAATGAAAATAATTTTTTATGCTATCAAAAATTTGATGTAACACCAGAAGGTAAATCACCGGAAACTTGGTATTATGGCATCACTCAACAAGAGTTCAGTGAGTCGCAATTATTTATTATGACACCTGGTGAATTCAGTAATATCACTGATGAACAAAGAAAAGACTGTTTTGTGGTTTATTTAGACATCGATCGTTCAGTAAGAGAATCAAGACTTTTTAAAAGACAAGATAAAAATGACTCAATCAAAAGAAGATTAGATGCTGATGAAGAAGACTTCAAAGACCTAAAGGATTACGATTTAAAAATCAGAGACCCTGAATTTACAGCAGAAGATGTTTACGACCTTATGGATTAAGGTTCTTTCTTACCGTCAAATGTAAGACCTTTCAATTGACCATTGATTGAGTTACAAACAGTATCAGAGCTACTTATAGTATTCTCTAAAACCGATAAAAGAATATTCAATATAGAATAAACTTTAAGAAGGTTTTTTTCTGATTGATAAAATTGTGAAGAACAAACACCTTCTATCAAATCTATTGTAAGTGTGATAGTGTCGTTGTTTTTTAATTTCATTTTCTCAATAATAATCTTTGGTATACCAGCCTCTTCAGATGTTCTTTCGTAATCATAAATTATTGAGTTAATTAGATTTAATAAAGTTGTTCTCAATTTAGCGGCATCCATTTCTTGATACTCTTTGCTTTGTACAAATTTGAGTATACCGGTTTTATAACTTTTAAGATAGATACTCAAATATTTTTTGAATACCGCAGTTCTGTATTCTGTGGAGAATTGAAATGTTGGTACTTTAGAATAAACCCAAAAGTCGATATAGTTAAATACATCATGATTAGATATGTCAGAGTCAGTGATTGTTCTCACGTTGTCTAAGCCTTTTGTTTTGTCTTTCAAAAACCATTCAATAAATTTATCTGAAATTTTAGTTAAAATTTTACTAACAAAGTTGCTTTTAGCAATTCCGTAAATGGTAGCTATTAAAAAAATAAATAATAAACCTTTCCAGCCGTACTTTTCAAATACATCCAATATGTTAAGATTGTTGTTGAAAGTTGCAGTTTGTGATAAAAACATATTACATAAATATTTTGTCTTATGTATATATTAAAAGGTAATTCCTTAAAATTCAAAATCAAATCAAAGGAACGGTTTTTAATATATAAAGAAAATAAATTTTTACGATGAGTTTAAAAGTCAATACTAATAAAATACACGCTGATTTGTCACAAAACTTCGGAGAAGTGACTATTTCTGAAAAGGCATCACTTAAATTAGGTGAGTATATTGAGTTAAAAGCTACAAATGATAACAAAGATTTAATAATAGTTGTTGAGAAAAGGCAACTTGAATTAGGTAAATTTACTTGGGGTTATTATGCAAATCCAATCTCACAAGAATTTCTAGTAGAGAGAGTGTCTACGGTTGACAGTCTTATTGATGATGTTAAAGATATTTTCGAAAAAAATAGATTTGACGAAGAGTACTTAACAGAAATTAATAAATAAAAAATATGGCTGTAACTAAGTTTTCATCGATTTCATTTAGTGGAATTAAAGCAGAGATAGAAAGATATCTGACTACCGAGTTTGGAAAAGCTGGTATATTATATTCACCCGCATCACCTTATGGACAGATATTGTCTGTATTGGAAAACTTACATCAACTTTCAATACTTTATTTAAAGAATGCAATTTCGCAGTTAGACTTAAGTCAGCCAAACGCAATCAATCCGAGAGTAATCAGAAGTGCCGCAATTTACGCTGGTCATATTCCTGGAAGAGGAATAAGTGCTACAGGTACTTTAAAATTTAGTTTAAAATCTACAACTGATATAGATAAAGATATTCCAGGTGGAAGAATCACAGTTAATAATAAAATATTAATGAGAAACAATACAAATTCTTTAGACTATTCAGTTAATATCGGAGTTGAAAAAGTCACACACAAAATTACACCGAACTATACTTTTTATCTTCCTATCATCCAAGGTAAATGGAATGCTCAAACTTTTACATCAACTGGAGCATCTCTTCAGACGTTTTCTATTTCAGAAACTGGTGGTAAGGACGTTGAAAACTTTAATATTGAAGTCTATGTTAATGGTTCAATTTGGTCTTTGAAAAAACACATCTATGAATTGTTACCTGATGAAGAGGCATGTGTTGTTAGAACTGGATTCAATGGTGGTATAGATATTATTTTTGGAAATAGTGGCTTCGGTGCTATTCCTCAATTAGGTGCGCCGATTGGTGTTAGATACCTTACTACAGATGGTTCTGTTGGTAATATTTTTAGAAGAACTAGAGATGATTTCAAATTCATAGATGATATTATTGATGGTAATGGCGAGAGTTTAGATATTACAAAAGTCTTCAATGTTGATATTGCTACTGATATTAATTTCGGAGCAGATCCAGAGAGTATTCTTTTTACAAAAAGTATTTTACCAATTGCTTCTAATAACTTTGTATTAGGAACGGCTCAACAATATGCCTATGAAATTAAAAAACTTGGTGTGTTTTCTCACGTTAATGCTTATGAGAAGACCGGTACAATATTTATTGTAGCCACTCCGAATATTAGATTATTTAAAAATCAAAATGCTGACTACTTTACAATAAGTCTTAGAGCATTTGAATTAGACCAATATGAAATAAGTAAAATTAATAAGTATCTTAAAACATCAGGTACATTACAGTTAACAAGAAAGTATAAGATTCAATCTCCTAAACTTTCTTATTATGTTATGAATATTTATGTTATGTCTTATTCTGACTCGACTACTGATTCAGTTAGAGCTCAAATATTAGATAAAATTTCAGAATATTTTCTATCATTGAAAAGAATGGATAGAATTCCTAAACTTGATTTGATTAAAGAACTTTCTGCAATTAGTGATATTCATTCAGTTGATATTCAATTTATCTCTAAAAAGAATGAAGACTATCATAGACAAAACATAAATAGAACAGAGAATGCTAAAAATTTAATATCTTCAAGATTCGGCAAGCCAATTTCAATAAAACCAAATCCTAATTACAATGCTTCTGAGGTGAAAGGTCTTGATCCTGTTTTAGGTGATATTGTATTCGAGGCAGAGGAAATTCCAATTATTAGAGGTGGTTGGAGAGATAGAAATGGTGTTTATTACTCTCCAGATATCGAAGGAAATCAGATGAAGTCAGTAAACATAATTAATAAAGGAGTTATAGATTCTAAAAAAAGAACAACTGAGAGATAATGTTATACAAAAGAAATCAATTACCAGAGCTTTATTCACTTAAACATCGACATGATGATGGTGATAGATTTGTTGATTATGAAAATATAGTTTTGGATAAATCATTGTCGCCTTATCTATATGAGAACGATACTATGTCAAATTATCTCAAAAGATTACAACCAGCAGTATCAATTCTATTCGACCATATGAACTTAATTAAAAATTTTAAGAATTATATTGTAGATAAATATGATTATAGACAGAGAGGATAAAAAACTATTTTAATTATTTAATATATAATAGACATATAAAGAAAAAGTAGAAAATACAATGGCTGAAAACAAAAAAAATATCGTTGGTTTTAAAAAGTTCACAGACTTGAAATCAAAATCAAAAATCGAAGAGGTGGATTTATCTAGTGATATCGCACCAGAAAGTGATTTTGATAGACCAATGAATCCTAACCTACCTAAAGAAACTAGAAAAGGTGAGCGTTTAGCATCTCGTAAAGATATTATTCCTCAAGAACAGAATATAGAAACTGATGAGGATGTTGATGATTTTTCAGATGAAATTGATTTAGATGATGAAACTCATGAATCAAAAGTTGACTTTTCTGGTAAAGTTGCTAGATTCCCTAAAAACGTTAAAGCTTCTAAGGCTTATAACTTTTTAGAAAATGTTAAGGTTTCAAAAAAATCTATCTGGTACTTAATGATTGAGAAACAAGATAATGAATTACAAATGGTTAAATATAACTATAAAGAAGGTGTTGATTTAACTAAGTTTGTGAATGAGTTAAAATCATACTATACTAAAAAGTATTCTAACGAGCCTAAAATTCAAAAACTTATTGAATCAATTTATGTTGATGGTAACGATAAGTATTCTATGGTAAAAAATATACCAGCTGTTTCTTTAGATGGTAAAAAGATGATTACCAAAATCACAGAAGATTTAATCAAGTTATTAAGTAAATAATAAAAAAGAAACCCCCTCTAAGAATAGAATTCTTAGACCGACCCAAGGATACTGTTCTTGGGTTTCTTTTTGTTTTATATTTTTAATATATAATTAATAATTAATGAGAAAGTTAAAATTATTTTTAGAATTTGTGAGTGGTAATCAAAAGTCAATTTTTATTAATTTGACATACAATGATATTTCAAAATTATTAAATTGTACAATCGATGAGGTTCAAGACTTTGAAGAATTTCTAGATGCTAACATTAAACCAGGTGCTATATTTCATGGGTCATTTAAATCTTCTGATAAACATGTAAATGAAAAACCAATTGATATGTTTGACCAAATAGAAAATGAAGAAGATTATATTGAGATGTGGAAACAATATAAAGGAATGTCAAAGGGTCAATCTTTACACAGTCACGATGAGGATGGCTTATAATAAATAAAAATGTAAATGGAACAATCTGAAAATATATTCAATTCAAAGGAGTTTAAAGCTCTTCCAAAATGGAATCGCGTGTGGATAAGAATTCGCATCGCATTCTTAGAAACAATATCTATGTTATGAAAAAATGGTCTTCTATTAGAGCAGTTTATTTAATGATGTCACTAGTTTTACTAGCTGGTTTATTATTACAAAACTGGAGTGTAATTATTTTTATAATTGCTATGTTACAAGTTGCAACTTGGACAAAATTTTGTCCATCTAAATGGATATTTGAGAAGTTAGGTTTTCGAAATACAGATATCTAACTTTATTGAGTTATTTCCTGTAAGATGAAGTCTACTCTCATTTTCATGTCTATACCAGATAAATCTGTATGATTTATGTTTTCTAATTCTAAATAAGATTTAATCCATCTATCTAGTCTAGTAATGTCATCATCATTGTGATATCTTATTCCATCATTAGTATCAATATCTCTCATAGGTGGAACATAGAAAACGTGGTCAATGGTATTGATGTGTTTCAGAATCTCCTTCTGTAAATGATTGATAGATGCTATATCTTTATTAGAAAGTTTCTCAGGAAATAATTGTCTAAAATAAAAATAGTTCAGTATAGAACTTGAATCACAAATTGTAAACTCTTTTGAATCTAAGAACATTGTTTCTTTATTCAACTGTTTATAAAAGATAACTACCTGGTCAATTGGTGAATTAGGTATTCCGTATTCTGCAATAAAATCCGTAGCCACCTCTGAGATGAAAATAGAATTTTTATTTCTCTTTTTTAATTCAGTGTGAACCTCAGCAGCAAGAGTTGATTTACCAGAAGCCGGAGCCCCAATTATCATTATAAGTTTTCCTTTAGAATTCAAATCTTTCATAAAATATAAATGAGTAGTTATAATGGTTTTTTTCGTCTGATGAAAATTCTTCTTTTTTAGAAACATACCAACTTCTATCTAATTCAGGAAAGTGAGTATCACCTTCGAAATTTTCATCAATGATAGTCATATAAACCTGTTCGGCTAA
>JACCDX010263492.1_pt1 | contig 18507 bp, 18 predicted proteins | sample 7449681 | NCBI WGS metagenome assembly JACCDX01 (sample SAMN15323450, study PRJNA562643) | freshwater metagenome | isolation source: river surface water | place: USA:Blue River Watershed | collected 2017-08-18
GAGCGGCCGCTGGCAAAACGCCCCCAAGCAGATATGGCCCACGCCAGATTTGCAGACCCAACCAGTGACTTTTTGAGTTTGCTCAACCTTTGGAATTACCTTGAGGAACAGCAACAGAAACTCTCGTCTTCGGCTTTTAGGCGCCTGTGCAAAAACGAGTATTTGAACTATCTAAGGGTTCGCGAATGGCAAGACCTGATTCGGCAACTTAAATCCATCTGCAAGCCGCTCGACTTGGTGCCTGGCTCTCCAAAAATTGACCCCGATGGCATTCACAAGAGTTTGCTTTCTGGATTGCTCAGCCAGATTGGGCTTCGGCAGCTTTCCGAGAAAAAGGGTACCGACCTTGCCAAGGCAGGTGCTGCTAAGCCAAGCAAGGGGCCAGGGGAATACCTGGGTTCGAATGGCAAGAAGTTTGTAATTTTCCCGGGTTCCACGCTCGCTAAAAAGGCACCGGCGGCAATCATGAGCGCTGAGTTGGTTGAGACCAGTCGTTTGTTCGCACGCATGAATGCGGCCATTGACCCTGCTTGGGCAGAGCCTCTGGCCGGAGATCTGGTTCGCCGCAGTTACAGTGAACCGCACTGGGAAAAGTCCCAGGGTTCAGTGCTTGCCTATGAACGCGTAATGCTATTTGGCGTTCCGATTGTGGTTTCGAGGCGCATGCAGTACTCGCGAATCGATGCCGAATTGTGTCGTGAATTGTTTGTTCGGCACGCCTTGGTTTTGGGGGAGTGGGACTCTAAGCAAGCCTTTGACCGCAGTAACCGCAGTCTCATCAAGCAGCTGGAGGCTAATGCCGATCGCGCTCGCAAGCCTCAATTGGCCCCAGATGAAGATGACATCTACCGCTTCTATCTCGAACGCATTCCGGCCGAGGTGATTTCTACCCGCAGTTTTGAGGGGTGGTGGCGCAAGGCCAAGCACGAAACGCCAAATCTCTTGACCATGACCCGTGAGGCTTTGCTAGGTGAAGACCACGCCAAGCCAGATGAACATGAGCACCCTCGCGACTGGCAACACAATGGGCAGCAACTCAAACTCAGGTACCGATTCGAACCCGGTGCGACCGATGACGGCGTGACCGTTGATGTGCCGCTGCCGCTCCTAGCCAGCCTGCGAGCCGATGAATTTGAGTGGCTAGTGCCTGGTATGCGGGCCGAGCTAATCACAGAGCTTCTGCGCAGTCTGCCCAAAGCTATTCGCCGAAACGTTGTGCCGGCAGCAGACTGGGCTGCCAAAGCTTTGGCTGTTTTGCCCCAAGAGCCAAACGGCAATCTTTTGACCACCCTGGCAAAAACCCTGCAGCAACTCAGCGGCACCAAAGTAGTTGCCACCAATTTCGATGTCACGAAGTTACCAACCTCACTCAAGATGACCTACCGGGTTGTGGACGCCGGTGGGCGCACTTTAGGTTTGGGCACAGACCTCTCCGCGTTGCAAGAAAAATTTGCCGAAAGTGGACGGGGCGCGGTAGCTCAGGTTGTAGAAAAGGTTCATTCCCCAATTGAGCGAGACGGGCTCACTAGCTGGGACTTTGACTCACTTGAGTCAAGTCTCGAGATTAAGCACGGCAACAACCTCGTGCGTGCCTTTCCTGCGCTTGTGCCAGCTCAAGGTCGGGTGAACATTCGTCTCTTTTCGACCGAGGCAGAGCAGGTCAGCAACCACGTTCGCGGTGTTACTGCGCTGGTGGCCGCTGCAATTGCCAGCCCGGCCAAGTATGTGGAATCGCACCTGTCACAAAATGAAAAGTTGGCCATCGCTGGCCTTCCGTATCAAAATTTCGGCGCATTTATTGACGATGTGATTCTGGCAGTGGCCGAGCGAGAGGTCAGGCGCATCGAGCCGCGCGGGCTGTTGTTCACAAAGTCCAAGTTTGAGCAGGCACGCGATGCCGTATCGGCAATTGTGGTTGACCAAGCTTTTGAGGTGTCTGCACTGGCGGCCAAGATCTCGGTGGCGGCACGTGAGGCCAATAAGGCTATTTCTGAGGTCAAGGCGTTTGATTTTCTGACTGAATTGACTGCCGAAAAAGCTCACATTGCTGAACTTCTGCAACCAAAGCTGATAAGTATCGTTGGTCTTGACCGACTACCGCGATTGGTTGTGTATTTGCAAGCAATCAAGATGCGCATGGCCAAAATGGTCGAGAACCCAATGCGCGACCGCCAGGCTTCGGCCGAACTTGATCAGGCATTGGGAATCTACCTGTTTGCCGGAGGAAAGTTTCCGCTGCCGGTTGGCGCCGGTGAATCTTTGGTTGCAGCACGATGGCTGATTGAAGAGTTTAGAATTAGCCTCTTTGCTCAATCTTTGGGCACCGCCGAAACGGCATCGGTTCAGCGAATAAAAAAGGTTTTATCCTAAGGGAATAAAACAATCAATTGAATGGTTTTCACACGAATGCGCGCAATCAAAAAACGTCAGTCAGCAACGTTAGGTTTGATTGCGGCTCTGGGCCCGTTCCAGTTCGACATGTACTTGCCGGCGCTTCCGGCCCTAATTATCTACTTCAGCACCACTGACGTAATGGTCCAGCTGACCATTACCGCAAGCCTGTTGGGCATGGCCTCGGGCCAGTTGGTCATGGGCCCTATCACTGACGCAATGGGCCGCCGCCGCCCACTGATAGTTGCGCTGTCGGTGTTTATCGTGGCTTCTCTTGCCTGCCTGGCAGCCACAAACATCACATGGATGATTTTGGCACGCTACATTTTGGGCTTCTCGGCCGCAGCGGGGTTTGTAATCGTCAACGCGTTTATTCGTGACGTAGCCACTGGCGATAACGCCGCCAAACTTTATTCAACGCAGGCTGCTATCTCGAGTCTGGCCCCGGTTTTGGCACCGCTAGTTGGCGGTCAGTTACTTCTTCTTGGCGACTGGCACATCGTGTTCAGTGCGTTGGCCATTATGGGTGTTGGTGTCATGGTGTCAGTGCTCATCAATCTGCCAGAAACGCACCCGGCTGAAAAGCGCAGCCCACTGAGTTTTGGTCACACGTTCTCATCTTGGGGCCACGTGCTTCGCGACAGCAGATTTGTGACTCTAATTCTGCTCAGTGGTCTGATCTTTGGCGCCATTGCCAGCTTTATTGCCGGTGCGCCTTTTGCGCTGCAAGAAGGTTTTGGTCTGACCCCAACCCAGTACACCTATGCATTTGCCGCTGTGACAGTGGTTATGTTTGGTGCCAATACTCTGAACCGGTACCTGCTCAAGCATTTTGCAGCCATTCATTTGCTGCGCTACGGCCTATCGCAGGCGCTGCTTGCAGCGGTGGTTATGGTGACCGTGAACATTTTTGAGATTCACTCACTTTGGATCACCATCGTGGGCTACACACTTGTGGTCTCGGCATCAGGTTTCACCATGGCCAACATCATGGGTCTGGCCATGAAAGATCACGCCGAGCGTGCAGGTGTTGCCGCAAGCATGATCGGTGTTTCAACATCTCTTTTTGGCGCCATTTCAGCGCCTCTAACCAGCTTGGTATTCGGAGTCGACGTATTTGGCGTTGGAACCTTCATGTCCATCATCATTGTGATGGCTGCAGCCGTTGGTTTCATTGGATTGCGCAAAGAGGTTGCGGTTCGCCACTAAGTTTTAGTGACTGCAGCGGTTAGTTTGCCGCGCGCTTTACCAATTCAATAATCTGCTTTTCACTAGCAGGCGTCAGTGTGTTTACCGCGTATGAGGTTGGCCACATTTCACCGTCGTCAAGGTTGGCTGCATCTTGAAAGCCCAAGGTGCAGTAGCGGGTCTTGAACTTGCCGGCGTCTTGAAAGAAAACCACGGTCTTGCCATCGGCATTGCAGTATGCCTGCATGCCGTACCAAGTCTTTGGCTGAAGGTGTGGTGCATGGGTTCGCACAATCTCGTGAACCTTGGTGGCAATACTTTGATCAGCCGGTGCCATAACACCGATCTTCTCGAGCACCTCAGCCTCGAGTTGCTCAGGAGTCATCTTTTTGCGAGCCTTGGCGCGCTCGGCCATGGTGTCTTTCATGGCCTGTTTTTCTTCGGCGGTCATTGCCATTTTGCGCACCCTCTCAAAGCCAAGTTGGCTAATTGTTCTCTCCGTTTGTTGCGGTCTAGCATAATTTGATTCCATGAGCGATTTGAATGAAGTTGGGCAAAATGACGGATGGCGTTGCTGGCTGTGTGATGGTGCTGTAGACCCAGATGCATCTACCAATTCAGACCTTGGTCCAAGCGTAGATAGCTACGCGGCGGCCAAAGCCAAAAAAGGCGCGGCTGTCGTTGAGCGGTTGGCTCACCGCGCTTGCAACACCATGAAGGGAAAAATTGCCCCCGTGGTGCCATGGTCAAACGAACTTTTTGTGGTTGACCCTGCACCCATCTTTGAAACCGTCGAGCGCCTGAAGGCAAAGGGAGGGCGAGAGATCGTTGCTCGTTGCCCAGATGAGCAGGATGCTAAGCAGGCTTCAGAGTGGCTGTTGGATCGGCTCTCTCGGCTAGCACCAGGCGAGAATTTCAATACCGAACTAAAACCAGGGGGCGGTCAGTACATGCTGGCCCTGAAGGTGGGTTGATTTACCGAATGCGCCCAATTCCCAGGGCGTGAATCAGGGGCAGGGTCGAAAACACTAGCAACCAGGTTCCAAGAGCATCGCCGGTTTGGCGCAGCAATATGCCGCCAAAAAGTAGGCTGGCGAATAGCAGAGCTGATGTCACCCGGCGAATGCTTCCGTCGACCACCCTCAGCCGTTTTTCAACCTCTGGGTTGCGCACCGAGAGCTCACCGCGGTCAATGCGGGTAGCGATAGCTTCTAGCCGCTGGGGTAGACGGGCAAGTGAACCAACGATAGAGGCGGTCTGGCGTCCAAATGATTTAAGGGTGCTGTTGCCGCTGCCATTCAATAGGCTCCTTGCAAAAGGATCAACGGCGTCCCACATGTTGAATTCTCGGTTGAGTGCGCTGGCCACGCCAGAAATAACCGAGATGGTGCGGATTAGCAGCAGGTAGTTCTCAGGCAGCTGGAACGGAAGGGTTCTAACCAGGTCACTGAATCGCAGCGCGAACTCTTTGAATTCTTTAGGGTCGGTTGTCGCAATTTCCCCAACGGCCACACCGCCAAACCGGTCAAAAAGGGCAGCCACGGCTCGTTCTAATTCCACAGTGTCAGCCGATGGCAGCAGCACCCCTAGCCTTTCGGTGGCAACCACCCAAGCTCGGGCATCGCGGGCCACGACGGCAAAAATGAACTGCTGAAGGTTGTCGCGAAATTCATCGGTAATCTCGCCCATCATTCCAAAGTCAATGAAAGTCAGGCTGAAATCTATGCCAGTTTCTTTGGGCTCCAGGTTTACAAAGATGTTTCCTGGGTGTGGGTCGGCGTGAAAAAACCCGTGAACGAAGAACTGTTCAAAAGTGATTCGGGCCAGTTCGGCAGCAACCGCGTTTGGGTCGATTCCTGCATGCTCGAGCCCAGCCACATCGGTAATTTTGATGGCGGTGACATCATTTAGGGTCAGCACTCGTCGACCGCTTCTATCCCAAACCACCTCAGGTGTCTTTACCCGCGGGTCGCTAGCAAAATTAGCTTCAAAGCGCTCGAGATTAACAGCTTCGTTTAGGTAATCAATTTCTTGAAGCGTGGTTACAGCAAACTCCTCTACCAATGCCGGCGCATCGGTGCGCTTTGACACCAGGCGCACTCTCGATAGCCAAGAGCCAACCTTTCTAAGTGCCTTAAGGTCAACCTGCACGATTTGCTCAATTCCCGGGCGCAGGACTTTGACCACAACTTTGTTGTCGGACAGTCCGGCTGCGAGTGCTGGGCTTAGCTTTGCCCGGTGTGCCTGGCCTAACGATGCAGCGGCGATAGGTGTCTCTTCAAAGCTCAAGAACGCTTGCTCAAGGCTAAGTCCGAGTTCTTGCTCAATCTGATGCCTGACCAGTGCAAAATCCACCGGTGCAACCTCGTCTTGCAGTCCTTCAAGCTCGCCAGTGATTTCTTTAGGCAGTATGTCTAGGCGCGACGACAAAAACTGGCCAACCTTGATCATTAGCCCACCAAGGTCGGCAGCGAGGCCGGCAAATTTGCTTGCTAGGCGCTGAAATCTTTTAATTCTGCTTTTGGCTGCCCAACGCCCCAAGCCAAGTTGCGGCAATGCCAGCTCAAACCACCAGGTTTCGAGCAGGGCAAAGCTGGCAAAGCGCATGATGCGGCGATACCTGGCCTTAAGGGCCTTGCTTTGATCCTGCGTTGGCGGGGTTTGTAAATGCTCGGCCAAGTGCTTAGTTTTCAGCCAAAAGTTCATACATGCGGCGTTTGGTTTCGTTGAGAATTTCAACCGCTCGAGCCTGCTGTTCTTTGTTGGCGCTGCCGGCCACTGCCGTTACCGCTTGGGCCAGCTGAGCCCCAGATTTCAAAACCTCAGCACCACCCAGGTTTGTGCCACAGTGGCATTGCGCTTTTGAGTGGTGTTCGTGGCCCTGCCCACGTGCAGAGTTTTCTTCAGGGCCGTCTGGTTGTTCGGCCGCGTTAGCGATTGCAGCCTCGGCCTCCTGATTGCCTGCATCAGTGAGTGAATACTCTTTGCGTTCTTCTACAACCTGACTAGTCACAAATCCGTCAACTTCCAGCTGCTCCAGCAGCGGGTAAAGATCGCTGGATTTTGGCGCCCAGATTCCCGCTGTGCTGGTTAGAACCGACTTGGTAATGGCCGGGGCATTTTTTGGACCACTCATAAGTGCGGTCAAGACAGCTGCGCGAATTTTGGATTTGTCTGGTGAACCGGCGGCCTTTGATCGCGAGTCCGAGTTTGCATACTTGCTGAAGATTTGACGAACATCTTCGGCCAATTCACGAATGTCAAAGTTGTAACCTGCGTTGCTCATGGTGGTCCCTTCGCGGCTCAAATGCATTACTAGAGATAAGTCCAATCGCAGTGAAAATGTTCCAAGTTTCCCGATTGGTGGTCTGATTTCAACGAGCAAATATTTGCGATGGTAAGGTTTCTTCGAAGTTTGTTTATGTTAATAATTCAGCACTTCACTTGTATCCATTTATTTATTGAGAGTGAAGAAACATGGCAATCGAAGATCCAAAAAATGAAAAGTTGAGCAAATCTGAGCAAGAGATGTCTGACTGGGTGAAGCTAAGGGACTCTTGGACCAGAACCCGGTTTGACTATCAGGAGCGCTGGCACGGCTGGCGTTCACCTGTTGGTCTGGGTTTAGGTTTTGTCTTGCTGAGTGCAGGCATATTCCTGCTCAGCTTGGCTTGGTCCAACTTGGCATAACGCAAAAGTGCCCCCAGCGTTTGTTGGGGGCACTTTTCTTTAGGTGGATAGCGAGTTTAGAACTTGGCGTCGATCTCGGCGATTAGAGCCTCAACCTTGGCGCGAATCTCATCGCGAATTGGGCGCACCTCATCGACACCCTTACCTGCTGGGTCATTTAGTGGCCAGTCGAGGTATGTCTTACCTGGGAAGAATGGGCAGGCGTCACCGCAACCCATGGTGATTACGTAGTCAGACTCTTTTACAGACTCGTCGGTAAGTACCTTTGGAGTGCTGCTTGCAATGTCAATACCTTCTTCTGCCATGGCTGCAATAGCTGAAGGGTTTACCTGGTCCTTTGGCGCAGTGCCTGCTGAAAGAACCTGAACTCGGTCGCCGGCAAGTGCCTGAAGGTAGCCGGCGGCCATCTGTGAGCGCCCGGCGTTGTGCACGCAAACAAACAGTACGGTTGCTTTTTTATCTGACATTTTTGTCTCCTAGTTGTTGGTTAGTTTTTCAAAGATTTATGGGGTGTTGCAACTCTTATCAGCGTCATGCCAATTGCCATGCCGGCTAACTGTGCCCCAATAAATGGCAAAACAGAGGTTGGTTCAATTCCGGCAAAAGAGTCGGTGAACATACGCCCCACGGTCACGGCAGGATTGGCAAATGAGGTTGAAGAGGTAAAGAAATAAGCCGAGCCAATCCACGCAGCAACAGCCACCGGAATCAACTTGGTTTGATTGCGCAGAGAAAGTATGCCAATAAGGGCAATCAATCCGGCTGTGGCAATAACCTCACCGATCAAGGTGCCCGAGCTCACGCGAGCGTGGGTTGAAAACTCAATGGCCGGCAAATCAAACATTAGATTGGCAAGGATTGCTCCAGAGATTGCGCCCAAAATTTGGCTCAATGCAAAAAACACGGTTTGCTTCGGGGTCGATTCTTTGTTGAAAAGTTGCACAAGGGAAACAGCTGGGTTGAAGTGCGCACCGCTGATTGGACCCAAGAGCAAAATCAGCAATGCCAGCGCAAAAATCGTTGAAAATGCGTTTATTAGCAGCGCTACGCCAGCATCTTCAGAAAGCTGGCTGCCCATGATGCCTGAGCCAACCACAACGCAAACCAATAGTGCGGTTCCGGAAAACTCGGCCCAGAGTTTTCTAGTGCTTTCGTTCAACGGGGGTAACCTTTCTTTCATAGATGCTTATCTATGTTGTACACCAGTTTAAATAGACAAGCGTCTATGTTTGCCAAGTGTTCACCTCAACTTGATTGGGTTTTCAACATGACATTGCTCACACTCACGCCAGTAGATGTTTCGGCCTGCGCGCCAGATGGTCTCTCAGCACCGATTGGTCGCCCTGAGGCTGAGCAATTGGCAATTTTGCTAAAGGCCATCGCAGACCCAACCCGCATTCAGCTGATCAGCTACATCAATGCCAGTAAGAATGCCGAAGCCTGCGTCTGCAATCTCACCCAGCCGCTTGCGTTATCGCAGCCGACAATCAGTCACCATCTGAAAGTCTTGGCTGAAGCGGGGCTTATCGAACGAGAAAAGCGTGGCACCTGGGTTTGGTACTCGCTGAATCAAGACCGCTGGAAACAAATTTCTTCGCTATTGGAGGTCTGAAATGACCGAGTCTCAATACCTAACATTCGAGGTGTCCGCGGACCGAGTAGACAGTGCTGGTTCTCTCGCTGTCACCAAACGAGCTCAATTGATCATGGATACCGGTATGGCTGGCAGGTTGGACGCATTTAATCCGGTTGAACTGCTGCTGGCTGCGCTTTCGGCCTGCATGATTAAGGGCACCGAACGCGTTTCCGAAACTCTCGGAATTGAGTATGACTCGCTGCATGTGTCCTTATCGGCAAAGCGGCCAGTCGACGATGCTCGAATCGAAAGCATTGACTACGTGATAACCATTGGCACGCTAGGGGACCAGAACAAACTGGATCTGTTGCACAAGAACCTGATGAAGTTTGGGACCATCTACAACACGATCCAGAGTGGCACCAGGCTGACCGGGCAAATCCTGCGTAAATGACAAAACCCTCTGATTTCTCAGAGGGTTTTTGACTGCGGAGAATATGGGATTCGAACCCATGAGGGCTTGCACCCAACACGCTTTCCAAGCGTGCGCCATAGGCCACTAGGCGAATTCTCCTGGATTGTTACAGGCATAAGTTTACCCGCTGTCTAGAAGCCCAGAATCTCAAGCTCTACTTTCACGAGCGAACCTTCGTCGATGTTATTTTTCTTGCGAACTTCGGCTTTTAGGGGAAGATCGAAGAGCCCTGTTTTCGAGTCGGGGAATATGGATGTTCGCCAGGTAAGTGGGCCAAGAGTGGCCTCAACTTTGAGTGAGCCCCAACCGTTGGTCAGGCCGTCCGTGACCTCTTTGATTTCCGTTGATAAATCGAGAGGCACACTGACCAGATAGATCGAGTTGTTGTGCACCCAGCGGTGAACTTGACCTTCAAAATGAATGTTCATGGCCGGCGAAATATCTGCAAGTGCTGTTTGCTAATTTGTCTTGAGCGGGCGGGTGGCGCCGCTGAGAACCGCAGACAGAATCATCATTACCAGCGGAATACCGAAGGCTACATACAAGCCGGCGACTTGACCCACGGCCCCCAGTGCAGGACCAACCGTTATGCCAGAAATGTAAACCACGCTGATAATCATGTTGATTCGGGCAGGAGCCATCTCAGGCTCATCGCTCATTGATGCAATCGCCATCGGAAAGCCAATCGCCATGCCAATACCCCAAAGTACAAGACCCAGATATGGCAGTGCCACGATTTCGACGGCCATGAACACCAAAATACCTGATGAGGTAATTAAGGCAGAGAGCAGAACCACCATACGGCGGCCCAAGAAGTCAACAATGCTGCCACCGATCAAGCGCCCGATTGTGATGACAATCCAGAAAACGCCAAAGGCAAACGCCGCCTCTGAGCCGCTGAACCCAGTTTGGGTAAGGGCAATCGGCACCCAGACGCCTGCTGCGCCCTCGGCCAAAATGAACGAGAACCCGATAACCGCAATTAGCAAGCTGCGCTTTTCAGTCCAGACTTTGAGTGAGTTTTTCTTAGCGCCTTGATTACCTGATGAGGTAATTCGCTTTCCTGCCTCGGCTTGGAAGGTGAAGCCCGCCGCGACAGAAACAACAGCTGCCACGGTTCCAACCAAAATAAAAGAGGTTGCTAGATCAATATTATTGGCAATCAGCCAACTGGCTAGGGTAGCGCCGGTAAGCATGCCCACACCGAATAATCCGTGGATAGCTGGGAAAAGCGATCGCTTGGAAGCGCGGTCTACTGCTGTGCCCTCGATGTTGCCGACAAAGTCGCTGATCGCCATTGGCAGACCAACCAAGAACAGGGCAGTGCTAGCTAAAAATACATTGCCTGAAACCACTGCTGGGCCAAGAGCAACAAATCCGGCTCCGGCTACCACATAGGTCATGGTGTTAACGGTGCGGGTACCAAATCGTTTGACCAAGAGCCCTGCAAAAAGGATGCCCGCCAAACCACCAGCTGGGTAAAGCATGCTCAAAAGACCCATCTGCGCGGTGTTCAGCTGCAGGGCGGACTGTACCTCAGGACCGCGGCTAACAAACGTAGAGAACAAGAGTGCGCGAGTGAAAAAAATGGCTCCGGTGCCGGCAAACCAAAGGCCCAGGCGCTTTTGAGTATTCATAACTTAAGGCTAGCGGTAAACTAGAGGCGGACTCCCCGTGCGGCGTCACCTCGGCCAACTCCCCCAGGATCGAAAGATAGCAAGGGTAACTGGGCTCTGACGGGTGTGCGGGGAGTCTTTTTATTTGGTCCAATTGTCAGCATAGAAGGCTAGGCTCTAAACGTGGTTACCGCTCTGTATAGACGCTATCGTCCCGAATCTTTCGCCGAGCTCATTGGTCAATCGCAGGTGACTGCGCCACTAATGACAGCTCTTCGAACAGACCGGGTGAACCACGCCTACCTTTTCTCTGGCCCTCGTGGTTGCGGTAAGACCACCTCTGCCCGCATTTTGGCACGTTGCCTAAACTGCGCCGAAGGCCCAACTGACACTCCATGTGGTGTTTGCCCAAGTTGTGTTGAGTTGTCGCGCGATGGTGGCGGTTCGCTTGACGTTGTCGAGATTGACGCCGCCTCTCACAACGGTGTTGACGACGCCCGCGACCTTCGTGAACGTGCCATTTTTGCCCCGGCCAGAGACCGCTTCAAAATTTTCATTCTCGATGAAGCCCACATGGTTACCCCGCAGGGTTTTAACGCTCTGCTAAAGATCGTCGAAGAGCCACCGGCCCACGTCAAATTTATTTTTGCCACGACCGAGCCAGACAAAGTCATCGGCACCATTCGCTCACGAACTCACCACTATCCGTTCCGTCTGGTTCCGCCTGCACAAATGCTCGAGTACCTCGAGCAGCTCTGCGCAAGCGAGGGTGTTGAGGTTGCACCGGGCGTTCTCTCGCTAGTCGTCCGCTCGGGTGGCGGCTCGGTTCGTGACTCGCTCTCACTGCTTGATCAGTTGATTGCAGGTTCTGAAAGCACCGATGGCTCGGCTGCCAAGGTGGAATACGAACGCGCGGCGGCTCTGCTTGGCTTTACTCATGCAGCGCTGCTCGATGAGGTTGTTGATGCCTTTGCAGCCCACGACTCAGCCTCTGTGTTTGCCAGCGTTGACAAGGTCATTCAAACCGGCCAAGACCCTCGTCGCTTTGTCGAAGACCTTCTCGAGCACCTTCGCGACCTTATTGTGGTGCTCTCTGTTGGTGATGGAGCCAAGGCGGTGCTTCGCGGAATTTCTGAAGACGAGCTAGACAAAATGGGCACGCAAGCCGCGCGCTTTGGTCTAGCCGAGCTTACGCACGCTGCAGAAACCGTAAACCACGCTCTAACAGAGATGTCGGGCGCAACTTCTCCAAAGCTTCACCTCGAGCTAATGTGCGCAAAAGTCTTGGTTCCAGCCAGTGATCAAACTGAGGTTGGTTCGCTGGCTCGCATTGAGCGCCTAGAGCGCCGAATTGGCATGGGCGGGGCACCAGTTGCACCATCGGCTCCAACCGCACCGGCAGCGTCTACCTCGGTTGCTGCCCCAGCGGCAGCCCCGGTCGCCCAGCCGGCAGTGGATGCAGTCAAGTCACCCCAGGCCCAGCCTCAGGTACCTGCGGCTACTAACACCACTCCAAGCATCGGCGGCCTAGGAGCTCAACAGTTCCGCGATTCTTGGCCAAGCATTCTCACTAAAGTCAATAAAGCTTCAAAAGCTGCCTGGATGGTCGCGTTCTCGCTTAGCGTTGTTGACTACTCAGACGAGGTCCTCACGCTCAGGTTCTTGAGTCAGCGCGACCTTGAATCATTCAAGAACTCCAGTGGCGCAAGCGATGTTTTGAGAACAGCAATTCTTGATGTGCTGGGCGTTCAGGTTAAGTTCCGAGCCCAAATTGACGACTCCTCGGCCGCGGCAGCACCCTCCGCTGCCAAAGTCAGTTCACCGGCATCTAGTGCACCGACCACACCAATTTCAATTGTTCCTGAGGCGCCCATGACTGAGGTTGCCCCACCAGAAGACGAGCCTGAGCCCGAAGAATATGAGTCTGCTGCGCCGCCCGCTGAGGCTGCACCAGCGCCGGTCCAACCAGCAGCTACGACAACTCCACCGGTTCAAAAATCTCGTAACTCCGGCATGGTCGACGAGTCGGCAAGATACGGCGAGTCACTGCTGCGCGAGATGCTTGGTGCCGAACCAATCGTTGATAAAAACGGTGGCAAATAATGTACGAGGGTGTAGTTCAAGAACTGATTGACGAGCTTGGTCGTTTGCCAGGAGTGGGCCCAAAGTCAGCCCAGCGCATCGCATTTTATTTGCTTCAGGCAGACGACGAGCAGGCCCAGACGCTGGCCCGAGTATTAACCGAGGTTAAAGACCGAGTCAGATTCTGCGAAATCTGCGGCAACGTAACCGAGGAAACTCAGTGCAATATTTGCCGTGACGTTCGCCGAAACCGCACCGCAATCTGTGTGGTCGAAGAGTCTAAAGATGTGCAGGCAATTGAGCGCACCCGCGAATTCCGGGGCCTTTATCACGTGCTAGGTGGTGCAATCAGCCCGATCGAAGGTGTTGGCCCAGACCAGTTGCGAATCAAGGAATTGATGAGCCGCCTGGGTGACCCCGAGATTCAAGAAGTCATCATTGCTACCGACCCAAATCTTGAGGGCGAGGCAACAGCCACCTACCTAACCCGAATGCTCAGCCCACTGGGCATCACGGTTTCGCGTTTGGCCTCTGGCCTGCCGGTTGGTGGAGACCTAGAGTACGCCGACGAGGTGACTTTGGGACGTGCCTTTGAGGGGCGTAGAACCGTCAGTTAACCCAGCCATCAAATCCAGATTTAGCCTTTTGAGCGGTCCTAGAGTCCGCTAGAATTAGGAGTTCTGGCGTTATCCGCCTGCAATCACCCCGAAATCTGAGGAGACCTACCTTGGCCCTTATCGTGCAGAAGTTTGGCGGTTCATCCGTTGGCGATGCCGACAAGATTAAGCACGTTGCTCGTCGCGTAATCGAAACTCAAAAAGCTGGCAACCAGGTTGTGGTTGTGGTTTCAGCCATGGGTGACACCACCGACGAACTTCTTGACCTTGCCAACTCGGTAGCCGCAGATCCAAATGCCAGCCCACGCGAGCTAGACATGTTGCTGACCTCGGGTGAGCGCATCTCAATGGCGCTCTTGGCCATTGCCATCAATGCTCAGGGTGGAAAGTCACAATCTTTCACCGGTTCCCAGGCCGGCATTGTGACCGACCGCGTCCACGGTAACGCGCGCATCTCGGAGGTCACCCCTGAGCGAATCCGCGCATCAGTTGATGACGGCAACATTGCCATTGTCGCTGGTTTCCAGGGCTTCAACCCTGAGACCAAAGACATCACCACTCTCGGTCGCGGCGGTTCAGACACCACCGCTGTTGCACTGGCTGCTGGCCTAAAGGCAGATCTATGCGAGATTTACTCAGACGTTGATGGTGTCTACACTTCAGACCCACGCGTCATCAAGGGTGCCAAAAAGCTAGACGCTATCGATGTTGAATCAATGCTTGAGTTGGCTGCTGCCGGCGCAAAAATTCTTCACATTCGCGCGGTTGAGTTTGCTCGTCGTCACAACGTTGACCTTCGAGTTCGTTCAACTTTTAGCACCGATCCAGGAACCATCGTTTATTCAGGAAAAGCAGGAGCAGGCATGGAAGAGTCAGTTGTATCTGGTGTAGCAATCGACAAGGGCCAGACCAAGATTATGGTCATCGGAATTCCTGATGTCCCTGGCAAGGCTGCCGAGCTATTCACGCTAGTTGCCGACGCTGGTGCCAACATCGACATGATTGTTCAGAACACCCCAACCGGCTCTGACGTGACCGACGCAGTAAGCGACATTGGCTTTACCTGCCCTAAGTCAGAGGCTAAGAAGGTTGCTGCAGCGCTAGAGGCAGCCAAGTCATCACTTGGTTTCCGCGTGGTTGAGATCGACGAAGAGATTGGCAAGCTTTCTGTAGTCGGTGCCGGCATGCGCACTCACTCAGGCGTATCAGCCACCATGTTCCGTGCACTTGCAGAGGCGGGCATCAACATCGAGATGATCTCAACATCAGAGATTCGCATCTCGGTAATCACCAGCGATGACCAGGTTGACGCAGCTGCTCGCGCAGTTCACACCGCATTTGGTCTAGACAGCGACATCGAAGCCGTCGTTTACGCCGGTACCGGACGCTAACTTCAAAACTTTTCAAACTCTAAAGACACAGGGGAAAACCATGGCAAAGCCTTCACTAGCTCTCGTAGGTGCGACCGGTGCAGTTGGCACCGTAATGATTGGCATCATCAACAGCCGTCCAAACATCTGGGGCGAGATTCGTTTGATTGCTAGCCCACGTTCAGCCGGCAAGAAGATCACCGTTCACGGTGAAGAGCTAACTGTGGTTGCGCTTTCTCCTGAGGCATTCGATGGCATCGACATTGCAATGTTCGACGTCCCAGATGAGGTTTCTGAGGTCTGGGCACCAATCGCTGCCGAACGCGGCGCTGTTGCTGTCGATAACTCAGGTGCTTTCCGCATGGACGCCGATGTTCCGTTGGTTGTGCCAGAGGTAAACCCAGAGCAGGCCAAGAACCGCCCTCGCGGCATCATCTCTAACCCAAACTGCACCACTTTGACCATGATGGCTGCCATGGGTGCACTCCACGACAAGTGGAAGCTAACCGAGCTTGTAGTTTCTAGCTACCAGGCAGTTTCTGGTGCTGGTGCCGCTGGCATCGACGAGCTAGCCTCTGAGCTTGCTGTTGTTGGCCAGAATGCCTCATTGGGTACCAACACCGAGGACGTTCGTGCAGCCCTGGCTGCTGCCGGAAACGACCTAAGCAACTCACCATGGGCTCACCCAATTGCGCTAAACGTGATTCCATTCGCAGGTTCACTAAAGGCCGGTGGCCACACCTCGGAAGAGCTAAAGGTTCGCGACGAGTCTCGCAAGATCCTTGGCATTTCAGACCTCAAGGTTGCCGCTAGCTGTGTTCGAGTTCCTGTCCAGGTAGCCCACTCGCTGACCGTGCACGCAACTTTTGCTAACCCACTAACCGCTGACGAAGTTCGCGAAGTATTGGGTCAGCAGCCAACCATCCGTGTAGTTGATGAGCCAGAGAAGCACCTATACCCAACCCCAGCAATGGTGGTTGGTCAAGACCCAACCTTCGTGGGCCGCATTCGCCAGTCGCTAGACTTTCCAAACAGCGTTGAGTTGTTTGTGGTGGGTGACAACTTGCGCAAGGGTGCCGCGTTGAACACTTACGAAATCGCCGAGCTGGTTGCTCGCGAGTTCTAGTCTTCGCAAATACCAAGCGTTGAGTTCCACGGTTTTTTACCGCGTAAATAGTAGCCTGTGAATATGTCACGAGTTTTGGTTGCGGCGGTTTTGCTGGGGGTTTCGCTAAGCCTAAGTTCATGTTCTGCTGTGCCTACGGGTGAGCCAACAGCAGCAGAAACATCTAGGCCAACCCCTACTCCAAACCAAGAATTGGTGCCAACCGCGGCGCCTGCAAACGTAGTTGCCATGGACCCTGAAGAGTTCAACAACGGCTTCGACGAATACGTTTTCAAAGTTGGCGAAGGCCCTACCTGGTGCACAATTAGCCCGGTTAGCCAGTTCACCCTCTGCGAGCAGAATGAAGCAGCGGCTGTATACGCACCAATTCCGGCACCAGATTCTTGCGCCTACAGCTACGGCTATCAAGTACGGCTATGGTCGGCAAAACCTGAGACAGGCGAGACCGCTGAATTTGCTTGCTCGGGTGGCTTCTACTCAGACGCCAGCCAGGCCAAAACTCTTCTTACTGGGCAGAGTGTTTCTGCTGCCGGTTTCACTTGCTTTGTAGAAAACGTAACCGCACGCTGCGAGAACAGCACCGGTCAATGGGTGGCCCTAGGCCCACAGGTCTGGTCGCTAAACAACTAACTTAGTGTTGAGCCACCAGGGTAATTAGGCGAACCTCTGGCCGGCAGGCAAATCTAATCGGTGCAAAAATGGAGTGGCCGAGTCCGGCGACAACGTTGAGTATCAAATGGCGATCGCCAAATGTCCAAGCGCTCAAGCCTTTTGCATTCTTTGCTGGAAGATCGCAGTTGGTAACCAAGGCACCGTAGCCCGGCAGACAAACCTGGCCGCCGTGGGTGTGCCCAGCAAAAAGCATTGAGGCGCCGGCCTCAGACATCGCCTCGAGCACTCGAATATATGGCGCGTGACTAACACCAATCACAACGTCGCAGTCTGAAACCATGGCGGCTTGGGCTGGCAGATTGCTCAGGTCATCTAGTTCATCGTGGGCATCGTCAACACCGATGAACCCGAGTCGCACACCGTTAATCTGCAACTGTCCACCGCGATTGTTTAGGTTCAACCAGCCGGCAGACTCAAAACCTTTGAGTAGTCGAGCAGTGTCGAGCTTGGCTCCGCCACTGCGCTCAGACGGCTTGGCCAAATATCCCAGCGGGTTTCGCAATACAGGTGCGTAGTAGTCGTTAGATCCATTGACAAACACCCCTGGGCGCTCGGTCAATGGTGCCAGAGCTGTCAAAACTGGGCCAATTGATTTGGCGTGGCCAAGGTTATCGCCGGTGTTAATCACCAGGTCGGGCTGCAGGGCGCCAAGGTCGTGAATCCAGCGTTGTTTGCGTTTTTGCCAAGGCGCCATGTGAATGTCGCCAATGTGCAACACGGTTATCTCTGGGGAGCCAGCCGGTAGCAAAGCCACCGTCTCGCGGCGCACCGTGTAGAGGTTTCGTTCAATGCCAACAGCCCAAATTGCAGCAGCGACGCCAACCGCAATTAGGGCGAGAACAAACTCCAATTACGGGCCCGTGCTGAGTATCAGCAGAATGGCTCCTGTGGCGCTAGCCGAACTTCCGGCAGCAGGTGAGGTGCCAACCACAAAACCAGCAGGAATTGTGTCTGACTGAACAAAGAATTGGCTCTGCGACGCTTGCGGCTCACTGACCGCGGCAAAGCCCGCAGCCAAAAGGGTCGACATTGCGTCGGCAACACTCATGCCGGCAACATCTGGAACTCTAATGCTGCCGCCCTTGCTGATGTAAATCTTGATTTGGGTGCCGCGTGGAACACTCTGGCCGGCACCAGGCACAGTGCGGGCAACAGTGCCCTCTGGCTGGTTCGAGGCAATTGTTCGAGTCATGATCTTGGCGTTTAGGTCTGAGGCATTAATTAGCTCTTCAACAGCAGCTGGATCTTGCCCACCAGTTGGTGGCACCGCAACCATGGCTGCCTCAACCATGCTGGCCGGGGGAGCGTTGAATGCACTGCCTGGGTAGAGCTGGTTGACGGTTTGCATGGTGGTTCGCCAAATGTCGTGGCGAACGGTGTTGGCAGCCTTGTTATTCAAACGGTAGGCGCCAAGTGACTTATTTCCAACCACGTTTCCAACCCAGGTTGCTGTGCCCACGGCAGACGAGAAACCGGTCATCCAGGTGTGAACACCAGAGTCAGTGGTACCAGTCTTGCCGGCAAGCGGAGTTCCATCGCCGGTGTTTGAGGCACCACCGGTACCGCCAGAGATTACGCGCTGCATTGCGTAGGTCATGCCGGCGGCAACTTCAGGGGTAACTGCAGGTGAGCAGTCGCTGGTTGGTACCTTAATTTCGGCTTGGCTTTCACGAACCACAATCCGGTCGATAGCAACTGGTGAGC
>JACCDX010271398.1_pt1 | contig 18506 bp, 17 predicted proteins | sample 7449681 | NCBI WGS metagenome assembly JACCDX01 (sample SAMN15323450, study PRJNA562643) | freshwater metagenome | isolation source: river surface water | place: USA:Blue River Watershed | collected 2017-08-18
GCCTCGGCCATCTGCAGCCCGAGGCCGCGCGAACCACCGGTAACGAGCGCGGTACGGCCGCTGAGGTCGAACAATTCGCGAACGGTGTGCATGCTCAGTCCGCCTCGTAATCCATGCACTGGCGCGACGCGCGCACCGCGGCGACGAAGGGCTTCAGCGCGACATGCTGCGGGTGGTTCTGGTACGCGTCGAGCGCCTCGCGCGTATCGAACTCGGAATACAGCACGACATCGTAGGTACATTCGAAGCCCGGTTGGGCGAGCGCGACGTCGAGCTTGCGGAGCCCCGGCACGATGCCCGCGCAGGCGTCCAGCAGTTCCTTCATGCGCGCCGCATTCGCGGCCTTGTCCTGGCCTTCGGCATGCTCTTTCAGCTGCCACATCACGATGTGCTTGATCATCTTTATAAAATTTTTGTCAGTTCAGAACCAGCTGTCCTGCATGTCCAGGGCCGTGGTGTCGAGCGACGCCAGCAGAGCCAGCTGCGCATCGACTTTCGGCAGCTCGACAGCAAAATAGTATTTGAATGCCTGCAACTTGCCGGCGTAAAAACCGGCATCGCCCCGCGCCACGGCTTGCGCAGCGTGTGCCGCCTGCGCCTGCTCCAGCCAGATCCAGCCGACCACCAGATGCCCGAACGCTTCGAGGTAGACCGACGCATTCGCCAGCGTCACGTTCAGGTCGCCGGCCGCGTGCAGCGCCACGGTGACCTCGGACAGCCGCTGCCAGCGCTCGCGCAGCGCAGCCGCCTGCGGCAATGCGCCGGCACGTTCGATGGTGTCGGTCACGCGAGCGGACAGCAACCGGAACGCGACGCCGTCACGCATGACGACCTTTCGACCCAGCAGGTCCAGGCCCTGTATGCCGTGCGTGCCCTCGTGGATCGGGTTCAGGCGGTTGTCGCGATAGAACTGCTCGACTGCGTATTCACGTGTATAGCCATAGCCGCCATGCACCTGAATGGCGAGGCTGTTCGCCTCAAGGCACCACTGCGACGGCCACGACTTCGCTATCGGCGTCAGGATGTCCAGCAGCAGCGTGGCCTGCGCACGCGCCGCATCGTCATCGGCGGTCTTTTCCTCGTCGACCAGCCGCGCGCAATACAGGATCAGCGCCAGCCCGCCCTCGACATAGGCTTTCTGCGCCAGAAGCATCCGCTTCACATCGGTATGCTCGACGATCGGTATCTGCGGTTTCGCCGGATCCTTGGCCTGCGGATGCCGGCCCTGCGGACGATTGCGCGCGTAGTCGAGCGCATGCAGGTAGCCGGTATAGCCGAGCATCACCGCACCGAGGCCGACGGCGATGCGCGCTTCGTTCATCATGTTGAACATCGCGGCGAGCCCCTGATGCAGGTTGCCGACCAGCCAGCCGACCGCGCCGGGCTGGCCGAGCGGATGGTGCTTGCCCTCGCCGAAATTCAGCAGGCAGTTGGTGGTGCCGCGATAGCCCATCTTGTGGTTCAGGCCGGCGAGCACGACGTCATTGCGTTCGCCGAGGCTGCCGTCGCTGTTCACGAGGAACTTCGGCACCACGAACAGCGAAATGCCCTTCACGCCCGGAATCAGCTTGCCGTCCGGCCCCGGCACCTTGGCCAGCACGAGGTGGATGATGTTCTCCGACAGCTCGTGCTCGCCGCCGGAGATCCACATCTTGTTGCCACGCAGCCGGTAGCTGCCGTCCGGCTGCGGCTCGGCGCGGGTCGTGATGTCGGACAGGCTGGAGCCGGCCTGCGGCTCGGACAGGCACATGGTGCCGAGAAAGCGCCCCGCCAGCAACGGCCGCACGTAGGTATCGATCTGCTCGGGGCTGCCGCATTTGAGCAGCGTGTTCGCATTGCCGATGGTGAGCATCGGGTAAGCGGCGGTCGCAACGTTCGCCCCCTTGAACCACGCGAAACCCGCCTTGTCGACCACCGACGGCAGCTGCATGCCGCCATAGGCGACGTCCTGCGCGGCGGCCATCAGCCCGGCCTCGCTGAACGCGCGCAGCGCGGCGCGCACCTCGGGAATCACGGTCACGCGCTGGCCGTCGAACTGCGGCTCGTGTTCGTCGGACTGGCGGTTGTGACTGGCGAATTTTTCAGTGGCGATCTGTTCACACAGGTCGAGCACCGCGTCGAAGGTCTCGCGGCCATGCTCGGCGAAGCGCGGCCGCGCGCACAGCGACTCGACGTCGAGCCACTCGTACAAAAGGAAGTCGAGGTCGCGCCGCGACAGGATCAGCGAAGCCATCGGGAACTGCGCGAAGTCGTCAGACGACTTCGAACAGGCCGGCCGCGCCCTGCCCGCCGCCGATGCACATGGTTACCACCACGTACTTGACGCCGCGACGCTTGCCTTCGATCAGCGCATGGCCGGTCAGGCGCGCGCCCGACATGCCGTAAGGATGGCCGAGCGCGATCGCGCCGCCGTTCACATTGAGCCGGTCCATCGGGATGCCGAGCTTGTCGGCGCAATACAGCACCTGCACCGCGAAGGCTTCATTCAGCTCCCACAAGCCGATGTCTTCCATCTTCACGCCAGTCTGCTTCAGCAGCTTCGGAATCGCGAACACCGGGCCGATGCCCATCTCGTCGGGCTCGCAGCCGGCGATCGCAAAGCCGCGGAAGACGCCGAGCGGCGTCCTGCCGGTCGCCGCAGCGGCCTTGTCGCTCATGACGATCGCTACCGATGCGCCGTCGGAAAACTGGCTGGCATTGCCGGCCGCGACGACGCCGCCGGGAATCGCGGTACGAATCTGCGACACGCCCTCGTAGGTGGTGTCGGCGCGTATGCCTTCGTCAGCCGACACGGTCACCTCGCGCGTGATGATGCGCGCGGTCTCCTTGTCGGCAACGGCCATCGTGGTCGTCACCGAAACGATCTCGTCGGCGAAACGGCCGGCGTCGCGTGCGGCCGCTGCACGCTGCTGGCTCTGCACGCCGTAGTGGTCCTGGCGGTCGCGCGCAATGCCGTAGCGCTTGGCGACGTTCTCCGCGGTCTGCAGCATCGGCCAGTAGATTTCCGGCTTGTGCTGTTCCAGCCACGGGTCCTTGAACATGTGCATGTTCATCTCGTTCTGCACGCAGGAGATCGACTCGACGCCGCCGGCAGCATAGATGTCGCCTTCGCCGGTGAGTATGCGCTGCGCAGCGCTGGCAATGGTCTGCAGGCCGGACGAGCAGAAACGGTTGATCGTGATGCCGCCGGTAGACACCGGACAGCCGGCGCGCAACGCCACCTGTCGCGCGATGTTCCAGCCGGTCGCGCCCTCGGGGTTCGCGCAGCCCATCATCACGTCTTCGACCTGTGCAGCCTCGATGCCGGCACGCTCGATCGCGGCCCGCAGTGCCGCGCCGCCCAGCGTCGCCCCGTGCGTCATGTTGAACGCCCCTTTCCACGATTTGGCCAGCGGGGTACGGGCTGTCGAAACGATGACGGCATCGGTCATGGAAAGTCTCCTGTGTTTATTGTGGTTGCCCGCCCGGGCACGGGGGCCGCCGCAGCATAGCATATGCGTACGCACGACCGTGCTATTTTGCGCCACCCCTGTAAGTTTTCGTAAGTTTCGAGCAAGGGATGCGTAAGTTTTCAATCCTACACTCGGCTCGATTGTGCGATTCCACGCTCAATGAATAGTAAATATAAATAACCAAGGAGACACCATGGCCCAAGCCCAGGCTACGTCGCGAAGCATCACGGCGGAAGAGCGGAAAGTCATTTTCGCTTCGTCGCTCGGTACCGTTTTCGAATGGTACGACTTCTATCTGTACGGCTCGCTCGCCGCGATCATTGCGAAGCAGTTCTTCGCCGGCACCGATCCCAACACCGCGTTCATTTTCGCGCTGCTCGCCTTCGCGGCAGGCTTCCTGGTGCGCCCGTTCGGCGCGGTCGTGTTCGGCCGCCTGGGTGACATGGTCGGACGCAAATACACCTTCCTGGTGACCATCCTGCTGATGGGCCTGTCGACCTTCATCGTCGGCCTGCTGCCGAACTACAACAGCATCGGCATCGCGGCGCCGATCATCCTGATCTCGCTGCGCATCCTGCAGGGCCTTGCGCTCGGCGGCGAGTACGGCGGCGCAGCCACCTATGTGGCCGAACACGCACCGGACGACAGGCGCGGCGCCTTTACCGCGTGGATTCAGACCACCGCAACGCTCGGCCTGTTCCTGTCGCTGATGGTCATCCTCGCGACCCGCACGGCGATCGGCGAAGAAGCCTTTGCCGAATGGGGCTGGCGCATTCCTTTCCTGGTGTCGGTCTTCCTGCTCGGCATCTCCGTCTGGATTCGCCTGTCGATGAATGAATCGCCGGCCTTCAAGAAAATGAAGGAAGAAGGCAAGGTATCGAAGGCGCCGCTGTCGGAAGCCTTCGGCCAGTGGAAGAACCTGAAGGTGGTCATCCTCGCGCTGATCGGCCTGACCGCCGGCCAGGCCGTGGTCTGGTACACCGGCCAGTTCTATGCGCTGTTCTTCCTGACGCAGACGCTGAAGGTCGATGGCGCGACGGCGAACATCCTGATCGCGGCGTCGCTGCTGATCGGTACGCCGTTCTTCATCGTGTTCGGCTCGCTGTCCGACAAGATCGGCCGCAAGCACATCATCATGGCCGGTTGCGTGCTCGCTGCGCTCACCTACTTCCCGATCTTCAAGGCGATGACGCACTACGCGAACCCGGCACTGGAAGCGGCCCAGCAGAACGCGCCGGTGACCGTGGTGGCTGATCCGGCCGAGTGCCAGTTCCAGTTCAACCCGACCGGCACGAAGAAGTTCACGTCGTCGTGCGACATCGCCAAGGCAAAGCTGGCGGCAGCCTCGGTGAACTACCGTAACGAAGCGGCTCCGGCCGGCTCCCCGGCTGTCATCAAGGTGGGCGACAAGGTGCTCGAGTCGTACAGCGCAGCCGGCCTGTCGAAGGAAGACGCGGCAGCGAAGGACAAGGAATTCACCGACAAGCTGAAGGACATGATCAAGGGCGCAGGCTACCCGGCCAAGGCCGATCCGGCGCAGATCAACAAGCCGATGGTGCTGGTCCTGCTGTTCATCCTCGTGATCTACGTGACCATGGTCTACGGTCCGATCGCGGCGATGCTGGTCGAGATGTTCCCGACCCGTATCCGCTACACGTCGATGTCGCTGCCTTATCACATTGGCAACGGCTGGTTCGGCGGCCTGCTGCCGACGACCTCGTTCGCGCTCGTTGCGTACAAGGGCGACATCTACTACGGCCTCTGGTATCCGATCGTGATCGCACTGGTCACGGCCGTGATCGGCCTCCTGTTCGTGCGCGAAACCAAGGACAACGACATCAACGCGCATTGATACGCATCGACTTCTCCTCGACCGCCGGCTTGTCCGGCGGTTTTTTTTTGCGCTTTTCCGACCGGACCGGGATCTCGCCGTACTTGTCGATGTATCAATCCCGACGTACGCACAAGCCAAGACACATGGTTTTTTTGCACGACGTTGGTGCAAAACACGCGATTCCGTTGCACTGACGGTACAAATTCCCCGATTCCAGACAGTTTCGAACGCGAATTCCTACGAGTTACCCGGCAAACCCACTTCCCCTGAGGAACTGTTTTGATTACAGTCTGCCAATAAATAGTTAAATATTCGACAACATTGCGGGCGCAGCAGGATCATTTCACAGGGGAGCACCATGGATATCGAATGGCTGGAAGACTTCCTTGTCCTGTCGGACCTGTCCAGCTTCACCAGGGCGGCGCAGGCACGCAACGTGACGCAGTCCGCGTTCAGCCGGCGCATCCGTTCCCTCGAGGACTGGATCGGCATTGCGCTGGTCGACCGGGACACGGTGCCGCCGCGCCTGACCATGGCCGGCCACCTGTTCCGGGATGCCGCGCGCGAGATGGTGCGGCAGCTGCATGACACCCGGATCGCGCTTGGCCATCGAAGCAAGGTCTTTTCGGGCATCAAGCTGTTCGTCGCCCACTCGCTGGTCCAGCACATGCTGCCCAACTGGATGCGTCAGATCAATCACCAGATCAGCGGCCTGAAATTCGAAATCTGCGCGGGTGAAACTTACGAAGGCATGGTCAACCTCTCCAGCGGACGGTGCGACCTGCTGATGGCCTACCACAGCCCGATGGTGCCGATGTCGGCCGACGAACGTGCATGCCCGTCGGTGGCCCTGGGCACCGACCGCCTGGTTCCGGTGTGCCGCCCCGACGACACCGGTGCCCCGATGTACCGACTGACGGAAGCCAAGCTGCGCCACCTGCCGCTGCTTGCCTATCCGCCCGAAACCTTCTTCGGGCGCATCTGCAACGGGCTGATTCGCTTCCGCCCCAGCGATCCCTGTTTCAACGTCGTCGTGCAGAGCGCGCAGGCGCGCATACTGCATTCGCTCGCGCGCGAAGGGGCCGGCATTGCGTGGCTGCCCGAGCATTCCGTCAAGCCGGAGCTGATCGACGGGAAGCTGGCGCTGGCCGGCGATGACGAATGGATCATTTCAGTCGACATCCGCCTGTATGCGTCGCCCGAGCGTTCGCGGCTGCTGCATGCGAACCTGTGGGAAAACATACGCGAGATCCACGACCAGAAGCTGGCAATCAACTGACCGCCCCAGCCGTGGCCCGCGTGCTGCCTGACGCCTGCCCTGACGCCCGGTGCGCGGCAGCGCCGGGGATGAAGATCTTCCTCAGGGTGAAGGGCAGCCGGCTTGCGCGCCGGCTGGTGGCCGAGCTGGCCGCCGCCGATTCTGCCTTTCCCCGGCAAATCGGACCGGGCAAGCGCCTGTGCTGGCAGATCGAACCGATCAATTCACCGCTGTGCGCCGATCACCTTGCCAACGCCCCGTCGCGCGTCTCCGTGTTGCTGGCCGAAGCCGGACACGCGGGCACCATCGAAGAGCTCTGGACGCTGGGTCGACGCGAACATGCACTGCTCTGCAGCAGGAACGAACAAGGCGCACCGCCAGCGCCGGTCATCCTGGTCTTCGATCGCGAGTATCCGACCTCGGAGCTGGTCGACATGCCGGTCCTCGTCACCGACTGGGTCAGCGGCGAAGACGCGATGCATGACCTTGCACGCCGCGTCATCGCCAGCCTGCGCCGACAGCGGCACCTGCAGGAGCATCTGGGCGGGGGGCTGCTGGCGCTCAACCCGGAGACCCGGCGCCTCAGCTTCAACGACGCCGACGCCGTCCAGCTGTCAGTCGCCGAGGTGCCGCTGGCCGAGCTCTTCCTGACCCACATGGGCAGCGTAGTCCCGATGGAAGAGATCTTCCTGCTGTTTCGCCTCGCAGGGCGATCGACTTCGGGCAGCAATATCCGGGTCACGATCTTCCAGCTGCGCTTCAAGATCGAGCGGGTAACTCACCGCCAGTTCTCGCTCGTCTGCGCATACGGCGAAGGCTACGCGCTGCGCGCCGCCCGCGGCTGGGGCGAGCGCAAACCCTGGCCGCAACCCAGGGCAAGGCAGCTGCTGGCAAGCTACGCGTCCTGAAGCGGCGGCAGCAACGCGGCGGCTGATCCGGCAAAGCGCGCCATCAGGTCGGTCCGGCGCAAGCGCTGCAGCCACCAGTCAAGCGCCGCTCCGCGCTCGCCGGTACGCCACGCAAGATAAAAATGTTCGGCCGCCCGCTCCTCATCAACCGTTTTCTCCACCAGCAGCCCGCGCGAGATCGCTGCGCGCGCCCACGGTTCGGGCAGGAAGCCTGCTCCCAGCCCGGCGAGCTGGAAGCGAAATTTCTCGGCCAGGTCAGGCACGGTCAGCGTGTCCTGTCCGGCCAGCAAGCCGACGGTACGCGCCGGCAGCCGCCTCGCCGAATCGGCCACCGAGATCATCCGGTGGGCCATCAGGTCCGCCTTGTTCAGCGGCCGATCGATCGCAGCCAGCGGATGTGACGGCGCGACGACGAACAAAAACCTCACCTGCCCGATCAGCTCCGTCCGGTAGCCACCACCGGGCGGACCTTCGCCGGCCGCACCGACCACGAGGTCGGCCCGCCCGTCGAGCAGCACCTCCCAGGTACCCGACAGCGCCTCCTGTGAAAGCCGCAGGCGGGTGCTGTCGGCGGCCGTATAGAAATCGCGGATTTCGGGCGCCAGCAGGACCGGCGAGAACAGCACGTCCGTCGCGATCGCAAACTCGGTCTCCCAGCCACGCGCCACCCGCCTGACCTTGTGCTCCAGTTGCAGCGCAGCCAGGAGCAACGGACGCCCCTCGTCCAGCAGCGCCCGGCCGGCCGGCGTCAGCATGACCCGCGGCCCCGCACGATCGAATACCCGGACGCCAAGGTCCTCTTCAAGCTTGCTCACCGCGTAAGAGATCGTCGACGGCACGCGAAACAGCTCTTTGGCCGCGGCCGCAAACGAGCCGCTGCGTTCGATCGCATCAAGGACATGGAGGGAATCAAGGGTCAGCGCGGACATTCGAAATTTTCGATCAAAGAAAATGAAATTATTCGCTTTTGTTTCCACAAACAAATCATAGATACTCCACAGGACATGAATTACCTCGCCAGAAAGCGGTCATTACGGTTTTCAGCGCGGCGAAATGCCATTCGAAATTATTGTACGAAAACATGATAGAAATTCGCAAAAGTGAAGACCGCGGGATCGCCAATTTCGGCTGGCTTTACTCCCGGCACACGTTTTCGTTCGGCCATTACTACGATCCGCGCCATACCGGTTTCGGCCCCCTGCTGGTCATCAACGATGATCAGGTGCAGCCAGGCCAGGGCTTCGGCACGCACGGCCATCGCGACATGGAGATCATCTCCTATGTGCTCGACGGCGAACTCGCGCACAAGGACAGCATGGGCAATGGCTCGGTGCTGCGTCATGGCGACGTGCAGCGGATGAGCGCCGGCACCGGTGTGCGCCACAGCGAATTCAACCACTCGACCGAGCGGCCGGTGCATTTCCTGCAAATCTGGATCGAGCCGGCCCGAACCGGCATCGCGCCCGGCTACGAAGAAAAACACTTCGACGCTGACGCCAAGCGCGGCCGCCTGCGCCTGATTGCATCGCCGGACGGCGCGGACGAATCCGTGCGCATCCATCAGGACGCGCGGCTGTATGCGTCGCTGCTCGATGCCGATGCGCCGGTCGAACACCCGCTGCCGCCGGGCCGGCGCGCCTATGTGCATGTCGTGCGCGGTCAGGTCGCCGTAAACGGCGTCCGCCTGTCAGGCGGCGATGCCGCCAAGGTCGAACAGGAGGCATCCGTCGTGCTCGCCGACGCCGAGGCGGCCGAAGTGCTGCTGTTCGACCTGCCCTGAATCGTCCCCGCACACCTCTGACATACCACCGACACACCACTGACAAAGACCAAGGAAGACCATGACCACCATCCTCCATCTCAACAGCAGCGTCCGCAGCACCGATTCGATCTCGCGCCAGCTGACCGCCGAATTCGTGCAGAAACTTCAGGCAGCCCATCCGGGCGCACGCGTGATCGAGCGCGACCTGGCGAAGCAGCCGGTCCCCCACCTGTCGGAGCAGATGATGGGCGCGTATTTCACGCCCGCCGACCAGCGCAGCGACGAACAGAAGCGCACGGTGCAACTGTCCGATGACCTGGTCGCCGAACTGCAGTCGGCCGACATCGTCGTCATCGGCGCGCCAATGTACAACTTCTCGATCAGCTCGACGCTGAAAGCCTGGATCGACCACGTCGCGCGTGCCGGCGTCACGTTCAAGTACAACGAACAGGGCCAGCCGGTCGGCCTCGTCAACGGCAAGAAGTTCTACGTCTTCACGTCGCGCGGCGGCGTCTACAGCAGCGGCCCGGCGAAGGCGCTCGACTTCCACGAGACCTACCTGCGCGGCGTGCTTGGCTTCCTCGGCATCACCGATATCACCTTCGTCAACACCGAAGGCGTTGCGATGGGCGAGCAGGCAGTCAATTCGGCGCTGGCCAATTCGCGCGGCGCGATGGACGCGCTGATCGCCGCCTGATGGCATAATCCGTCCTGAGCTCCGGAAATGCGGCGTCCTGCGCCGCATTTTTTCTTTGACCGACGGTTTGACAGACTTTCCACATGCAGCAAAGCCCCGCTCCCCGGACCCAGCCCAGCCTCACCTACATGGCCAGTTGCGCCCTGCCCACGCCATGGGCAACCTTCCAGCTGCACGCCTTCCTTGAAGAGGGCAGCGGCAAGGAGCACCTGGCGCTGACGCTCGGCGATGTCGGCAATGGCGAGCCGGTGCTGGCACGCCTGCATTCGGAATGCCTGACCGGAGACACGCTGTTCAGCCAGCGCTGCGACTGCGGCGCGCAGCTCGAGGGCGCGCTGCGCCGCATTGCGCAGGAAGGCCGCGGCATCCTCCTCTACCTGCGTCAGGAAGGCCGGGGCATCGGCCTCATCAACAAGATTCGCGCGTACGGCCTGCAGGAACAGGGCGCCGACACGGTCGAGGCAAATCACCAGCTGGGTTTTGCAGACGACATGCGCAACTACGCGATCTGCGGCCCGATCTTCCAGCACTTCGGCATCAAGTCGCTGCGCCTGATGACGAACAACCCGCGCAAGATCGACGCTCTGAAAGACCTCGACATCAGCACCGAACGCGTCGAGCATGTCGCCACCAGCACCCGCCACAATGCGCGCTACCTCGCGACCAAGGCGAGCAAGCTCGGCCACATGCTGCCGTCGCAGGCGCCTGCACACACTTCGGGCGAAGACAACTGAATTCCGCGACCATCGGCGCGGCGCTCGCATGCCTGCGCGCACGATTGCAAGCGATCATCATCAGGTTTGCGAAAACTCAAATAACTCGAAGCAAGCTGTCGTAATCTGGCGTCGAGGGACTTGCTGCAGTCTCCTCGAACTTGCCTAAATCCCCTTTTAGGCTTGAGCTCTCCTCCCGGGAGAGCTTTTTTTTGGTGCCTCCGGCATTTGACGCTGCGCACCATTCCTGCTGCGCCGCACCGATCCTTTCGCATTTTCCTGCCAGCCGAGCCGCACCGCTCTGCGCGCGCGTCCCATCCGTCACCGAATCGCTTCGTATTGCGGCGCATTAGCGCCCGCTCTGCCTGCACGCGGACGTAGTAGCGCATTACTACCCATGTGCAGGCGTCGCAGGAAATAATCATCCGCATAACCAATCCGGACGACTACAGGAGGCCTATCGCCGAGCATCCTTTACCCCACGCGTGAATGAACTGGCAGTGAATACAAAAAGCACAGGAACACGAGGAGACCACCATGTCATCACCCCAGCAACCGAAACGCAGGCAATTCTTCAAGATCGCCACCGCGGGCACCGCGGCGGCGGCCGGGGGCGGCCTGCCCATGATGTTTATCCCGAATGCCGCGCTGGCCGAGGAAGCCCTCGGGTCCGCCGCATTCGCCACCCTGATCAAGGTCGCCCGGGACATCTTCCCGCATGACCGCTTCGAGGACGAGCTGTACGCCAACGCCGTCGGCGTCTACGCCGACCAGATGAAGGCCGACGCCGCACTCAGGCAGCTGCTGCTCGACGGCGTCGCCAAGGTCGATGCGGATGCGCGCGCGCAGTTCGGCGCCGCGTATGCAGACGTGGCCGACGAAGCCGATCGCGTGAAGATCCTCACCGCGATGGCCGAGCAGCGCCATCCATTGTTCACGAAACTGCGCGGCGACCTCGTCGTCAGCCTGTACAACCAGCCGGCCGTCTGGGCCAAGCTCGGTTACCAGGGGCCGTCTGCCGAGCACGGCGGCTACATCAACCGCGGCTTCAATGACCAGAACTGGATGGGCGACGCGCCGGGCGCGTGATCGCTGCCTGCTGAACGTACAGGGAGACAACCATGGCAAAAAAATTTGGCCTCAATGATGAGGTGGTAGTCATCGTGGGTTCCGGCGCCGGCGGCGGCACGCTGGGCAATGAACTCGCGCAGAAAGGCATCGACGTCGTCATCCTCGAAGCCGGCAAGCGGCACGAGATCCAGGATTTCGAGAACGACGAATGGCCGATGTTCAGCAAGATCTCATGGCTGGACAAGCGCACCACATCGGGCACCTGGCGGGTGTCGCAGGACTTCCCGAACCTTCCCGCATGGATCGTGAAAGCCGTCGGCGGCTCGACCGTGCACTGGGCCGGCGCGTCGCTGCGCTTCCAGGAACACGAGTTCCGCGCGCGCACCACCTATGGCGACGTGGCCGGCGCGAACCTGCTCGACTGGCCGATCACCCTCGCCGAACTGGCCCCGTTCTACACGCGTGCGGAAAACAAGATGGGCACCACCGGCACGCACGGCATTCCCCGCCTGCCCGGCAACAACAACTACAAGGTGCTCGCGGCCGGCGCGAAGAACGTCGGCTACAAGCACTTCCACACCGGGAACATGTCGATCAACTCGCGTCCGCGCGACGGCCGCGGCTCCTGCCAGCAAATCGGTTTCTGCTTCCAGGGCTGCAAATCCGGCGCGAAATGGTCGACGCTGTATACCGAAATCCCGAAGGGCGAAGCGACCGGCCACCTCGAGGTGCGCAGCGACGCGCAGGCGCTGCGCATCGAGCATGACGCCCGCGGCAAGGCCACCGGCGTGCTGTACAGCGACTCCAAGGGCAACCGCCACTTCCAGAAGGCGAAGATCGTCTGCGTGGCCGGCAACTCGATCGAGTCGCCGCGGCTGCTGCTGAACTCGGCGTCGAACATGTTCCGTGACGGTCTGGCGAACTCGTCCGGCCAGGTCGGCAAGAACTACATGCGCCACATGACCGCGTCGGTTTACGCGATCTTCGAGAACCCGGTGCACATGTTCCGCGGCACGACCATGGCCGGCATCGTCAAGGACGAATCGCGGCATGACCCGAGCCGCGGCTTCGTCGGCGGCTACGAGATGGAGACGCTGTCGCTCGGCGTGCCCTTCCTCGCGGCGTTCCTGAACCCGGGCGACTGGGGTCGCGATTTCTCCGCGGCGATGGACGCGTATGACAACATGGCCGGCATGTGGCTGGTCGGCGAAGACATGCCGCAGGAATCCAACCGGATCACGCTGCATGCGACCGAGAAGGACCAGTTCGGCCTGCCGATCCCGAACGTCAGCTTCAGCGACCACGAGAACGACATCAAGATGCGCGAGCACGGCCTCCAGCAAGGCAAAGCGCTGTATGACTCGGTGGGCGCGAAGCGCGTGATCTTCACGCCGCCGTATCCGTCGACGCACAACCTCGGCACCAACCGCATGAGCGCCAAGGCACGCGACGGCGTCGTCAACCGCTGGGGCCAGGCGCACGACGTCAAGAACCTGTTCGTGTCCGACGGTTCGCAATTCACCACGGGCGCATCCGAGAACCCGACCCTGACCATCGTCGCACTGGCGATCCGTCAGGCCGAGTACATCGAACGCGGCCTTCGCCGGGGAGCCTTCTGAACATGAAAACACGCGCATGGACCCGCCCGGCCATGCTCACCGCCGTCCTCCTCGCGGGGACGGCGTTCGGTTCGGCACAGGCCGAACCGCTGGCCGGGGAAAAAATCTACAAGCAGCACTGCGCAGCCTGCCATGCCATCAAGCCCGATGCGCCGACGGGCATGGGGCCGAACCTGCACGGCGTCGTCGGCCGCGAGGCCGGCAAGATGCCGGGCTACTCGTACTCGCCGGCGTTCAAGAAGGCGCTGAACGGGGAGAAGTGGACGCCCGCCCTGCTCGACAAGTGGCTGGAGCAACCGCAGGACGTGGCCAAAGGAACGTATATGATGTACCAGCAGCCCGACGCCTCGGTGCGGGCCGCGCTCATCGAGTACCTCAGCACCGTCAAATAACAAAGAAGCGGTTCACCGGCCCGATGCGGGCCGGTCCAGGGGGAGACACAGCATGTGCGACATCTATACCAGCGCCGATCCCATCCATTACGAGCAACGTACGCGCTCGGTGCGCATCCGCGGCGTGGTCACCAGCGTCAGGCTGGAAAACCTGTGCTGGGACATCCTCGCGCGCATCGCGTCGAAGGACAAGCTGACCACCAACCAGCTGATCGGTAAACTGTATGACGAGATCATCGAGCGCCAGGGACGGGTCGACAACCTGTCGTCCTTCCTGCGCGTGTCCTGCATGCGCTACCTGTCGTACGTGGCCGAGCAGCAGGAAAAAGACCACCTGATGATGAAGCCGTCAGACCCCTCCGGCGGCGCCCGCGTGCGCCACCTCGACAGCGCCCGCAGCATCCGGCCGTAACCACCGCGGCGCCCCTTGCTGCGCGGCCGTTGCCGCACTACAGTGGCGGCTTTGTCAGAACAACAAAGCCCACGATGACGTCCCCGCTGCTGTTCACGCCGGCCTCGCTCGGGCCGGTTTCCCTGCCGAACCGGATCATGGTTTCGCCGATGTGCCAGTATTCCGCGCACGAAGGCAATGTCAACGGCTGGCATGCCGCCCACCTGGGTTCGCTCGCGCTGTCCGGCGCGGCGCTGCTGTGCATCGAAGCCACCGCCGTCAGTCCCGAAGGCCGCATCACCCGCAATTGCGTCGGGCTGTACAACGATGAAAACCAGCGCGCGCTCAAGGGGGTGGTCGACCTGCTGCGCGCCGCATCGCCGGTGCGGCTGATGATCCAGCTTGCACATGCCGGCCGCAAGGCGTCCAGCGCCCGCCCGTGGGAAGGCGGCGAACTGCTGTCACCCGCCGAAGGCGGCTGGGAGACCCTGGCGCCGTCGGCATTGCCGCACAAGCCGGCCGAGACGGCGCCGCGCGCCATGACGCGCGACGAGATCGCCCGCGTGATCGGCGATTTCGCTTCGGCCGCGCGCCGGGCGCGAGAACTCGGCCTCGACGCCATCGAGATCCATGCGGCGCACGGCTACCTGCTGCACCAGTTTCTGTCGCCGCTGGCAAACGCCCGAGACGACGACTACGGCGGCGCGATCGAGAACCGGATGCGCCTGACGCTGCAGGTGTTCGAGGCGGTGCGCGCAGCCGCGGGCGACCGCATGGCCGTCGGCGCGCGACTGTCCGCGACCGACTGGGTCGACGGCGGCTGGGATGTCGCCGACTGCGTCGTGCTGGCCAAGAGGCTGCAGGCGCTCGGCGCCGATTTCGTCGACGTGTCCTCCGGCGGCGTGTCGCCTCTGCAGAAAATCGCGATCGGCCCCGGTTACCAGGCCGGTTTCGCCGCGCAGGTGCGGCGCGAGGTGGACATCCCGGTAATCAGCGTCGGGCTGATCACCGAGCCGCAGCAGGCAGAAGACATCCTGCGCGAAGGCAAGGCCGACATGGTCGCACTGGCGCGCGCCTTCATCGCCAACCCGCGCTGGCCGTGGCGAGCGGCAGCCGAACTCGGCGGCCGGCTGCACGGCCATCCGCAGTACTACCGCTGTCTGCCCTCCGGCCATCCGCGTATCTTCGGCGACGTGGCCACCAGCCAGCGCTGACGTCCGCCGGCGCTATGCGGCCGCGGTCGCAGCTGCCGCGGCGGCGCAAACGAATCCCGGGCGGCACGATCCAATCTTCGCCGGCCGGATTGGCAAGCAAAATATTTTCAGAGCGGCAGGAAAAAGTTTTCACCTGCCGGGTGCCGAATCGGCCCGGCAGGCCGCCTGAAACGCGTGGACAAGGTTTCGGGCGTTCAATATGATGCAGGCTCCTTATATAACACCTACGAGAGTCGGGGAGATTCATCATGTGGTCACAGGTTTATGACCCGTTCAACAACGTCTGGCTGTCCACCTTGGCAGCGGCAATACCGGTGGTCGTGATGCTGGCGGCGCTGGCCTTCTTCCACATCAAGGCACACATTGCCGCGCTCATGGGCCTCGTGTCCGCGCTGGTGGTGGCGATCGTCGGCTTCACCATGCCGACCGACACGGCCTTGTCCGCAGCGCTGTACGGGGCGGCCTATGGCCTTTTCCCGATCGGCTGGATCATTCTGAACGTGATCTTCCTGTACCAGCTCACCGACCGCAAAGGACAGTTCAAGGTGCTGCGCGAGAGCATCGCCGGCATCAGCGGCGACCGCCGCCTGCAGCTGCTGCTGATCGCGTTCTCGTTCGGCGCATTCTTTGAAGGCGCGGGCGGCTTCGGCACGCCGGTGGCCGTCACCGGCGCGATGCTGATCGGCCTTGGCTTTGCGCCGCTGGCCGCATCAGGCCTGTCGCTGATCGCGAACACGGCGCCGGTTGCGTACGGCGCGCTCGGCACCCCGATCATCGCGCTGGCCGGCGTCACCGGCCTCGACATGCTGCAGTTGTCGGGCATGGTCGGCCGCCAGCTGCCGCTGTTCTCGCTGATCGTTCCGTTCTGGCTGGTCTGGGCCTTCTGCGGCTTCCGCGGCATGATCGCGATCTGGCCGGCGGTTCTCGTTGCCGGCGCGGCCTTCGCGATTCCGCAGTACCTGATCTCCAACTTCCACGGCCCGTGGCTGGTCGACGTCGGCGCAGCCGTGTCGTCGATGGTGTTCCTGACGCTGTTCCTGAAGGTATGGAAGCCGAAGAACATCATGACCTCGGCCAACGGCAAGTTCGAAGGCGGCAACCAGGCAGGCGCGTCCTCGGGCGGCGGCCACAATTACTCCCGCAAGGAAGTGATGACCGCATGGACGCCGTGGCTGATCCTCTCGCTGATCGTCCTGCTGTGGGGCATCCCCGAGTGGAAGAAGGCGCTCGACGGCATCTCGCTGATCAAGATCGAATGGGCGCACCTGCACAACATGGTGCAGAAGATGCCGCCGGTCGCAGCGGTTCCGAAAATCGAAGAAGCCATCTTCAAGCTGAACTGGCTGTCGGCCACCGGCACCGGCATCTTCATCGCCTCGGTGATCTCCGCTTTCCTGATGGGCTATCGCATCCGTGAAATGCTGGCCGTCTACTGGGATACCGTGAAGCTGCTGAAGTACTCGCTGCTGACCATCGCCGCAATGCTTGCGCTCGGCTACTGCACCCGCTACTCCGGCGTCGACTCGACCCTCGGCCTCGCCTTCGCGAACACCGGCGTGCTGTATCCGTTCTTCGGCACCCTGCTCGGCTGGCTCGGCGTTGCGTTGACCGGTTCCGATACCGCGTCGAACGTGCTGTTCGGCGGCCTGCAAAAGACGTCGGCTGAGCAGCTCGGCCTGAACCCGGTGCTGATGGCCGCGGCCAACTCGTCGGGCGGCGTGATGGGCAAGATGATCGACGCGCAGTCCATCGTCGTGGCATCGACCGCCACCAAGTGGTACGGCCACGAAGGAGAGATCCTGCGCTACGTGTTCTTCCACTCGATCGCGCTGGCCGCGCTGGTCGGCATCCTGATCACGCTGCAAGCCTATGTGCATCCGTTCACGCTGATGGTGCACTAAGCACCCCGCCAGCCGGATCCGGAAAACCGTGCAGTGCCGAAAGGCCTGCACGGTTTTTTTATTGATCTCGCCCCAGGCAATATCCGGACAGCGAACGCCGCTTGAGAGCTCGCAACCGGAGCGCCGATCGATTTGCAAACGGGCGCGAGTCCCGAAAAGATGTCCGCTCCCTTACATGCACAGGAGCGGACATGAATGGAATTTCGCAATGGGGTGGCTACGGCGGCCAGCAGCTTGCGCCGCAGGGCCTGTTCGGCAGCCTGCTGGGCGGCCCGGTCGGCGGGCTGATCGGGCGCGGCATCGGCGGGCTGTTCGGCAATGCCGGCCTCGGTAGCCAGATCGGGCAGATGGCCGGCGGCATCGGCGGCACCATCCTGCCCTTCTCCGCCGACCCCATGCAGGCCTATGCGCAGCAGCTGGCACAGCAACAGCAATTGCAGCAGCTGCAGCAAATGCAGCAGCTCGCGCCACAGGGATTGTTCGGCAACCTGATCGGCCAGCTCGGCCAGCCGCTCGGCAGCGCCATCGGCGGCCTGTTCGGTCAGTCCGGGCTCGGCAGCCAGCTCGGCGGCGTCGCCGGCCAGCTCGGCCGCATGCTGCCCTTCCAGGCCGATCCGATGCAACAGTCCTACGGACAGCAGATGGGCCAGTTCGCGCCGCAAGGAATGTTCGGCAACCTGATCGGCCAGCTTGGTCAACCGCTTGGCGGAGCCATCGGCAGCCTGTTCGGACAGCCCGGCATCGGCAACCAGATCGGCGGCATTGCCGGCCAGCTCGGCCGCATGCTCCCTTTCCAGGCCGATCCGATGCTGCAGGCCTATGCGCAGCAGCCGATGGGACAGATCGCGCCGCAAGGCCTGTTCGGCAACCTGATCGGCCAGCTTGGCCAGCCGCTCGGCGGCGCCATCGGCAGTCTGTTTGGCCAGCCCGGCATCGGCAACCAGATCGGCGGCATTGCCGGCCAGCTCGGCCGCATGCTCCCCTTCCAGGCCGATCCGATGCAGCAGGCCTATGCGCAGCAGCAGATGCAGCAGCTCGCGCCGCAGGGACTGTTCGGCAACCTGATCGGCCAGCTTGGCCAGCCGCTCGGCGGCGCCATCGGCAGCCTGTTCGGGCAATCCGGACTGGGCAACCAGATTGGCGGCATGGCCGGACAACTGGGCCGCATGCTGCCCTTCCAGATGGACGCAATGCAGCAGGCCTGGGCACAACAGCAGCAACAACAGCAGCCCTACGCAGGACAGGGCCAGCAAAACTACGCCTCAGGGCAGACCCTGCACTGACCCGCGCAGCC
>JACCDX010387619.1_pt1 | contig 18504 bp, 13 predicted proteins | sample 7449681 | NCBI WGS metagenome assembly JACCDX01 (sample SAMN15323450, study PRJNA562643) | freshwater metagenome | isolation source: river surface water | place: USA:Blue River Watershed | collected 2017-08-18
CCAACACCCGTCCCATCGATCAGATCGAAGGGGTGTTGAACCATGACAAGAAGAGCGCCACCTACAAATTCGCACTCTTTCGGGCGCTGGCAGAAATCGCCTCCCAAAGCCCCAGCAGCGTGACTTGGCTGGCCGACGGCCAGGTGGGGTTGCCGGTGCGGTATGCGGCCGAGAAGTGGCTGCAGTACTACTGGCCGCTGGTCGAGTCACGTACTTTCATTCCCCAGCTCAATGGTGAACGGCCTGATGCGGGCAAGCCAATCAAGTTTCGCAAGCACCTGCATGCCCTGGTCCAGCGTTACGTCAAAGCGGGTGGCTACAGCGGCCTCAGGATTGAGCGTAACAAGGGGCAGCTATCCCCGGACACCCAGAAACTGTTGCGAGCCCTGATGGTCGACATCGAGGACGCGATCATCAAGGGGCCGGTTGTCTTCGCTGGTGGCGCTCTCATCACGGGTCGGGTGTTTGGCTATGACGCCAAGACCCGACAAGTCCTCATCCCTAACGATTTGTGGATCGAGCTGAGCCACTTGGGGTACTGGGTGAGTCAAGCTGTCATCCTGCAGTGGGCCGAAAAGACCACCAAGCTAGGGGAGGGCATTGACGTTGCCACCGTGGTCAACCTCCTCCTTGAAAAGGAAGATGAGCGCAGCACCATTGAGGCCAGGAAGTTGTTTGCAGGGCTTGATCGGCTGGAGTGCGTTTGGACCGGCTCCGCCTTGCGGGAGAGCTTTGACGTGGACCATGTCATCCCCTTCGATCTCTGGCACAACAACGATGTCTGGAACCTGCTGCCCGCATCCAAAACTGCCAACAGCAAGAAAAGCAACAAGCTGCCGTCTACCGAGATCCTGCGGGCCCGCAAGGACTGCATCGTGGGGTACTGGGAATTGCTCCGGGGCAAGAACAGTCAACGCTTTGACAAGGAGGCCGAGACCTTGCTGGTCATGCCCTCAGACAACTGGCAAAACGCGCTGTATGGGCAGATGTGCAACGCGGTCGAAGTCACTGCACTGCAGCGCGGGGTAGGGCGATGGCCAGCACCGTGATTGAGTCGGTGCTGATAAGATGTACTTGTGGACGCGGGTTCAATTCCTGGCGACGGATTTTCGAAGACTGAGGTGCGTTAGCAGTGCGTACGCATACACTCGCAACCAGTACTCATTCTTTGAAAGAGAGGAGTTGTTTCATTCGCGAAACTGCTCCACCATATGCAAATCCCCAACTCGTCTGAGTTGGGGATTTTTTTCGTCTGTCGGCGCGTGTTGCCCCGTAGTAGTACTTGCGCGGCCGGCCCTCAGTAGTCTTCAACTCAGGGTGTCGTTTCTGCAAACGCGGGCGCTGCGAGCTGATTTCCGCAACCAGCAGCTGGACCAGTTCAGCGTCCGTGCTGACGTACTGGCTGCTCTGCTTCTTCGCTTGGCACTCAGCGGGGAACGTGGCGAAGATCCACTCGGCGATCTGCCGCGCGGTCAGCTTTTCTTCTGGCCGCTCCTTCAAGTAACCCAGTAAGGCCTTCGCTAGATTCAATGCCATAGAAATCCCCCTCAGAGTCTGAACAGCTTCTTGATTTCGTTTTCCGCCGTTGCCGGCATCTCATCCTTCTCGTACCGCCTGACATTGGCCACGATGGTCTTTGCACGCGTGATTTCATTGTTCACCCACTGCGAGTACGACGAACTGGTATTTAGATTTTCGATGACGGCAAGGAAGTAGTCCTTCTGATTCGCCTGGAACCAGAAACTCAGCCCACAGACCCATTTTTCCATCTCGAAGGACTGGAACGGGAAATCGGCAGTCGCATTCCAGTACTTAAACAGCCGAATGGTTGGCTTGATCAGCGACTTGTGTTCCTTGTTCTTGGCGTCAAGCGTGGCGTTGAAGTCGTTCGGATTTGTGATCATCCAACCGCCTGAGCCATTCGGGATCTGCAATTCGCCTAGCCATGACGTCGTTGCGGGCACAAGATCGAACTTGATATGGTTCAGTTCGAGCACGATGGTCGGGCTGGACTGCCGGATATCCGACGAACTGTAATACTTCTCGACGAAAGCCTTCAGCCGGTTCAGATAGGTCTGCGGTATGGCGTTGTTCTCGCTGAATACGATCATGTAATCGATATCAGAATGCTCGTCCATCGAACGCGGCAGGATCGTGCCCCGCGTAGAGGAGCCGAAGCGGAATTGCTGCTTGACTACACCGCTGGCGAAATGCAGTCCAATCCGGGTTTGTAGTGTTGAAATCGAGGTCGTGGTCGACGACTGCTCGGTTGCAGAAAGCACGGCACTTCTGGCCGTGTCCGTCAGAAAACTCAATACCGACATCCTGTCAGTCCTCCTTGTCCACTTTGTGGGTGGCTTCGCCTTCTTCGATTCCTTTGCGCGCAGCGACAAACGCTCGACGAGGAATACTGGGGCTCTTCAAGTTCAACTCATTGCGCTTTGCCGAAAGCGCCTTCAGTCGTTCAGGGAAATCGTCCAGTCGATCTGACTGAAGCAGTTCGATCTCCCGGAAAAACCGTGCCTCGTTCCGAAGGGCAAGGAACTGGCCAGCGGCCGCCCGGTGCAATGCTGCGCGCTCGTTGGGCTTGAGAAAAGTCATCAGCCCAGTGAGCAACGATGCCAAAAGAGTGAATGCTGTTGCCCATTCGGGTTGGCTCTTGATCAGCGTCGCACCTGCGACGGCTCCGAGTACGGTTGCCGGGACGCCCAGCCAGTAGTTGCGCCGCACCCAGGTGTCTTCAGCGTTGAAATGACCTTTGCTGGAATAGGTGGCATCCTCCTCCAAGCGTTCGGCTTCGCGCCGTAGTGACGCGAAGTGCTTTTCTGTCTCAGTGCAAACGCTGCTCATTGCTTGCTGTCCCCGGATCTCGACACGCTCCAGCCCGAAGACAGTGCCTCTGCCTGCTGCAAGACGGTCTGTACGGCCGCGTCCTGCAGGTCAGGCGGGTAACCGTACTTCCGCAGAATGCGTTTCACCAGCACCCGCATCCGGGCACGGGCAGAGTCCCGATGTGCCCAGTCGACCGACACGTTTTCACGCAGGCTCACTAACAACTCGTGGGCGATGAGTTTCAATTTGTCGTCGCCCATCATCTGAATCGCGCTCTCGTTCTCGGCCAGCGCGTCATAGAAGGCGATTTCATCCTCGGACAAGCCTTGTTCTTCGCCACGCTGGCGCGCGGCCCGAATGTCTTTGGCAAGCTGGATAAGTTCCTGCAACACCTCGGCGGTTGTGATCGCGTTGGCATGGTAACGCGCTACCGCATCCTCCAGCCGCTCCGAGAATGCTTTGGTCTGCACGACGTTGGACTTGCTCCGTGAGCGAATGCCATCGTTGATCAGCTTGCGCAATGCCTCCAACGCGAGGTTTTTACGTTCCATCTGCTGGACTTCGGCCAGGAACTCGTCGGACAGGATGGAGATGTCCGGGCTCTTGATGCCTGCGGCAGCTAGGATGTCCACGATCTCAGTCGAGATCACGGCGCGGCTGACGATCTGCTGGATCGCCAACTCGCGCTCTTGCTGGGTCACTCCCGAGCCGGTGCTGCTCTTGACCAATGCGGCGCGAATAGCCTGGAAGAAGCCGACTTCCTCCCGAATTTCGCGGGCCTCGTCGGATGCCGATGCAAGGGAGAAAGCCTTGGACAGGGCCAGCACTGCATCTTGATAGCGACGATGGGCGTTTTTCTTGCCTTCCTTGGTATTCTCTTTCGCAGCGAGCTTCTGCTGGAGATCTAGAATCCATTCGATAGCTCCGGCCATCATCGCCAGCCGCTCTTGCGGCGTCCCGGTCATCGCGGAGGCGTAGTCGAAGCCGTGGTACATATCCCGAACCACCTCGTACTTCTCCACCATCACCGCGACGGCCTGCGCTTCGTCGACGCCGGTGTTGTCCTGGTCGTTCTTCGAGTATTGCTGCAGGGCTGACTTGAGGTTTTGTGCGATGCCGATGTAGTCCACGATCAGCCCAGCAGGCTTGTCACGGAACACTCGGTTCACTCGAGCAATCGCTTGCATCAGACCGTGCCCTTGCATCGGCTTGTCCACGTACATCGTGTGCATACACGGTGCGTCAAATCCGGTGAGCCACATATCCCGCACGATCACCAGTTTGAGTGGGTCTTTCGGGTCGCGGGCACGCTTGGCCAGCAGATCGCGCCGGGCCTTGTTGCCGATGTGCTGCTGCCATTCTTGCGGGTCGCTTGCTGCGCCCGTCATCACGATCTTGATCGCGCCCGCGCTGTCATCCGCACTGTGCCAATCCGGACGCAGCTTGACGATCTCATCGTAGAGCTTGACGCAGATGCGGCGGCTCATACACACCACCATCGCCTTGCCGTCGAGGGCTGCCACGCGATCCTCGAAGTGGGCGACCATGTCCTTGGCCACCAGTGCTAGGCGCTTGTCGCTGCCAACCAGGGCTTCGACTGTTGACCATTTCTTCTTGAAGCGCTCCTGGTCGGCCTCCGAGTCCTCCTCGGTCAAATCATCGACCTCAGCGTCGATCTTCGGCTTCTCGTCCTCGTCGAGTTCGATGCGTGCCAGCCGGGACTCGTAGTAGATCGGCACGGTCGCACCGTCTTCGACTGCACGGCTGATGTCGTAGACATCGATGTAGTTGCCGAATACCGCCGGGGTGTTGACGTCGTCGGCCTCAATGGGCGTTCCGGTAAAGCCGATGAAGGATGCGTTCGGCAGGGCATCGCGCATGTACTTGGCGAAGCCGTAGGAGATTTCGCCGGTCTTCGCGTCCACCTTGGCTTTGAAGCCGTATTGACTGCGGTGTGCTTCATCCGCGATGACCACCACGTTGCGGCGCGTGGTGAGCGGCTCTGCGATCTCGCCGAACTTCTGCAAGGTCGTGAAAATCACGCCGCCCGAGGCCCGGCTCAAGACCTTCTGCAGATCTTCGCGGCTCTCGGCCTGCACCGGCGTCTGACGGATCAGGTCGCGGCACATCGAGAAGGTCGAGAAGAGCTGGTCGTCGAGGTCGTTGCGGTCGGTCAGTACCACCAGCGTCGGGTTTGCCATCGCTGGGTGTTTGACCAGTTGTCCGGCGTAGAACGCCATCAGCAGGCTTTTCCCGGAACCCTGGGTGTGCCAGATGACGCCCACCCGCTGATTACCTTCCGGCGAGGACGCTGTCACCGTGCTGTTGACCGCGTGTCGCACAGCGTGGAACTGGTGGTAGCCCGCGATGATCTTGGCCAGCCCCGAGCCGGTTTCGCTAAAGACCGTGAAGTGACAGAGCAGATCGAGCAGGCGGCGATGCTCGAACACACCTTCAATCAGTGTCGAGAGTTCCGGCGCACCTTTTGGGGCAACGTCCGTTCCGTCGGTGGTGCGCCACGGCATGAAGCGCTCAAGGTCTGCCGACAGTGACCCCACCCGGGCGGCAATACCGTCCGATGTCACCAGCACGGCGTTGGTGTTGAACAGCGCCGGAATCTGCTTCTTGTAGGTCTGCAGCTGGTTGAATGCACCCAGCAGATGTGCGCCCGCGCTGCCCGGCGCTTTCAGCTCGATCACACCCAGTGGCAAGCCGTTCAAGAAAACTACCACATCGGGTCGCCGGTTGTTCTGGCCGTTGATCACCACGAACTGGCTCACCGCCAACCAATCGTTCTGCTTCGGGTGCTCGAAGTTGATGAGCACGACCTTGCCCGCCGTCAACGTGCCGTCGTCGGCGTAGTACTCTACGTCCACACCTTCCGTCACCAGCTTGTGGAGGCGACGGTTCTCTTCGAGCAATGACGGCAGTTCGGACTGCATCACGCGCCGCACAGCATCCTGGCGCGCTTCCAGTGGCAGGCCGGGATTTAAGCGCGCAACGGCATCCTCGAACCGCTGCTTAAGTACAACCTCATCGTGACTTTCACGCTCCGGTCGGTGCCCATCGGGACCGATGTCCTCCTCACGTTCGATGCTGTATCCCAGCCCTCGCAACTGCTCCAGTAGTGCCAGCTCTACTGCGGCCTCCGACAGAAACGCCATTACGGTTCTCCTTGTTCTTCAACGGGCTCCACAAACGGAGCGGGTGCCCCTCGCGCAGCGTTCAACGCCTCCACATAGGCGTCCCGATCCAGTTGGTAGAGCAGACGGCTCACTTCGATGTTTATAGGCAGCTCTTCACCACCCGGCAGCAGGAAGCGCAAGGTCGGGGAATCGCCATCCTCGGCGTCCACCGCCAGCCCTACATGCGCGTCGATCAGCGCGTTGCCTTCCGCAAATCGCTCCCACGGCTCGCGGGAGCTGATCGGGTCGAGCAGCGCATCCAGATAGGCCTGATGCAGAAATGCCACGATGGCATCGGCCGCCAGAACCGCGCTGCGCCGGTGGTGCTCTGCCAACCGCGCCAGATACGGGTCTTTGCCGTGGCTGGCGGGGCCCGCCTTGTTGCGCAGGTCGTTCAGTGCGTCGGCCAACTTGTGGTGGCTGGACACCAGTTTCTTGAACCGGTCATCACGGACATCGCCCAGTTTGAGCGCGCGAATGGCTGCCGTCAGCCAGTCGGACAGCGAGGGCATCTCCTGCGTGGGCTTGAGCGGGGCTTGCTGGGTGTGGAAACTCTCCACCACGACGCGACAGACCACCTCCACGACGGTCTTGGCGCAGTCGATGCACGCATCGTTGCTCTGCTCCAGATTGCGCTCCATCGCCTCGAAGGTTTGCTGCAACATCGGCGCGTCACGCCAATGCCCGCAGGCCTCGCGGATGCCTGGGCACCAGTCTAGAGTCATACGTTGCCTCCAGCCGTTCTCAGAACCATCTCAGCTCCCGCACCCAGGCTGTAAATGCATTGATCCCCGCGATGCACTGCTCGGCCGAATGGCCAAAGATGCCGCTTCTGACGTAGGGTGATTTGTCTCCGAGGTTTTCGATTGAGGATTGCATCTCCTTGAGGATGCGATCCAGGCTATCCCTCCGATAGCCATAGCACCCTGGCGGCACCCAATAGGGCCATCCTTCAGCTCGTTTGGCGTGATGCGCAAAGCTCAGTGCTATCAGAACTTCCAGCCGGTCGAAGCCATACGAGAATCTGGACTCTGATGGGACGAGGCTTCGGAATCGCGGCTGCAGCAGCGCATGGAGCCAGTCATTGAGCGGCGCATGCCGACGATCCATTCCTTTGAGAAGCTTCGCAGGCTCGTTGCCCCGCTCGAACAGGCAGAACGCGGGTAGCAGTTCGACTGCCGATTGATCTTCCCGATGCTCCCGATGGACAAGGGTTCCGAATAGCTTCCCGAGGAACAGTAATCCCCGTTCGCCGGCCTCAGCCGCACCAATCCCTAAGGCATAGAGAAGCAAGGTGGCCGGATAACGCTGCGATTCAACCCAAAGGTTGAAGCCTGACTCCCCACGCCGGGTAGCCAACCTTGTTATAGCTGTCTGCCACGTGGCGTAGTGCCAATCCTCCACCCAATAGCCGCCCACGGCGGCCATTGCTACCAGCGTCTCGCAGGCGGCCTCATATGCCCGCACTCTTGCCGTAAAGGTATTCGTATCTGGTGCTGGCCCGCCTTGCAGAGCGAATGCCGGGGTGGCCGTGGCGTCGAGTACTCGGTCTACCTCACCGCCAACCAGATCGGCAAGGCGGATGCGGTGCTTGGGCTCGGCGAGATAGCCCTTGAGGCTGGCAACCGCCGCATCGGTCGACAGAGGATGTGGTCGCGAGAACTGTTCCAGCGCCTCGACCAGACGCCCCAGCTCCGAGAAAAAACTGTCTGCATCCGTAATCGGGAGTTTTTGCGCCTGTCGATGCTCAATCAGTCGCTTAGCGGCGTTGCCGGGTTCACCGCGCACGGCCCAGAAATGAGAGAAGCGGCGAGACACGGCCCGTTCGACAGCGGCACGCAAAGCAGTATCCCATTCCGCTGACCAGCCGCAGACGATCAGCCCAAACTCGTCGAGGATGCGATCCATCAGATCGTCAAATTCCTTGGGGTAGTTCTCCAGTTCAGCGGGCGTGTTGCGGATGCGGGTGTCCAGGTAATCGCCATGCACTTTGAAAACGCAGCAGCGGGTGTGGATCAAGGGCATCGCGCCGTGCACCTGATCCGGCGAACTGAGCACGGTCGGAACCACACCTACATCTGCCAGAGCCGTCTCCATCAGGCGGTCGAAATTGGTGGTGATGATGATTCGGATGTAGCCCTTTGCCGCAAGGCTGGCAATGGCACGGTGCGCGGCGGTGGGAGCCTTGAGGCCGTCAGCACGTTCCTCTTCGGAAGGCTCCAGATAGGCGCGCAGCAACTGCTGACGCTCGGCCGGAGTCTTGGCCAGTGCATCCAGTAGATCGGAATAGTCGGGCTCCTTTTCGTAACGCTCCCGATACCAAAGAGCAGGATCGGTACCGCAGTTTTCGCCCGCCACTTCGGCCAGTTTGCGCACGAAGTCGATGGTGATTTCCCAGCCCGTGGGAATCTGAGCGGAGCGCGACACGCCCGAACCAACCAATACGGCATAGACGCCAGGATTCGCCTGGACGGAGAAAGCAAGCGAGTGCAGCGGATCGATCATGCTTTCTCCACCTCTCCAAGAAACCGCTCTGCATCCTGTATGCGCAGTTCGCCAGAAATGAGCCTGGGAAGCAGGGTGTCGCGGAGCTGGGCGAAGGTGCGAGACATACGTTCGTTGTCTGCAATCCCTACAAGCATTGGGCTGACTTGTTGCGAGAACGCATTGACTAGTTCCTGACCAGAGCGTGGAACCTGTGTCGCAGATACGACCTCTGGATGAACAGCAGGATATGCCCCGCCGTCCGCCAGATTCGATAGCCTCTCGATGTTTTCACGTGCAGTTGCAGCGAGATAAACAAATTCGGAGCATTCACGCCGTATTGGTCGAAGCACAGCAAACCCGGTACTGCCCGTCAGTCCTTCATCGGAGATCAACGCGTAGGAGCCATTTCCAGGGCGTACGGTGCCGACAATCGTATCCAGAGGGCGCAATACTCGTTGTGCCCGGCTAGGGGCATCAGCGGCTTCGTAGTTCGTAACACTTTCAACCCGCCCCCACTTTGTGTTTGAAAGATCGACATAACTAATCGCCCTGGGGCGTGTCCGCTTTGTCCAAGATTCAGGATTCAGAGAAGAAAATTCCGACAGCGAAGTTACTTCCCACCCCACCGGACTCTCCCCCAATTCCGATTCAACGAGGCGGTCGGGAAAGATGTCGTAGAGGTGTGCGGGCAGACCGGGCAATGATTGGCCGCGCTGCCAACGCCCTTCGACCTTGGCGCGCACAGGATCGAAGTCTACGAACCACGCCTTGAACAATGTGCGTGCCATTGCCTCCAAGGCTTGATTGACCCGACGGTTATTGGCGATGAGGTTGTCCATCGACGACAAAACATTTCCGATTCCGCTTCGCTCAAGACTGGAAAAATCCGGAATCTCGTAGTCCGCAATTGCCTGCCAAGAGACCCTTTGTCGCCCAGAGGTTCCCTCCATCCGGCCCTTCGCGTAGGCTCGAAATTCGGGATGTCTCGCAACGTAATAGACAAAATCTTCATCGATGCTTGGGTCTTTCGCGGCCATTACGATGAATTCGGTCGAGCCATGACTAACCGCGTGGCTAGGCAGACCGCTCACCTTCGCGGTTTTCCCGTTTTCGAGGCAAGGCGTAATTCGGGCGAAGAGTGTGTCGCCATTCTTGAATTTGCTGCCGCCACCATTGAAAATGCGGTTGCCAATCCCGGAAACGTCTCGCTCTCCCTCGGGTAAATCCGCCATCTCAATGAAGGGCGCAATCGCACCCTTTTCGAGCGGACGCTTTGGGTTGAAATCGATCAGATCGGATAGCTTCATTGCTCGAGCTCCACGATTGGGAACCCAATGAGCTTTAGTTGCTCTCGCATCGTCGCTTGAAGGCTTGCGGACTCCACAAGCTGCTCTCCAAGTTCTGTCGTGAGTCGAGCCATTCGTTCTTCGAAGGACTCGTCGTCCTTGACTAGGTCTCCAGTCCCAACATAGCGCCCCGGCGTCAGCACATGGCCGTGCTTACGGATGTCATCCATCGATGCCGACATGCAGAAACCCGCCACATCGGCGTACTCGCCCGCGCCTTCTTCCCCGCGCCAGGCGTGGTAGGTGTCGGCGATCTTCTGGACTTCCTCATCGGTGAGTTCACGCCGGGTGCGATCCACCAGCACGCCCAACTTGCGAGCGTCGATGAACAGCACTTGCCCGCGCCGGTCGCGCAAACCCTTGCCGGGGTTCTTGTTGCGGGCCAGGAACCACAGGCAGGCAGGGATCTGCGTGGAGTAGAAGAGCTGCCCGGGCAGCGCCACCATGCAGTCCACCGCGTCAGCTTCGAGCATCGCTTTGCGGATATCGCCCTCGCCGGACTGGTTGGAGCTCATCGAGCCGTTGGCCAGCACCACGCCAGCCGTGCCGTTGGGTGCGAGGTGGTGGTAGATGTGCTGGAGCCACGCGTAGTTGGCGTTGCCTACGGGCGGTACGCCGAACTTCCAGCGCACGTCTTCACGCAGGCGGTCGCCGCCCCAGTCGGAGATGTTGAAGGGCGGATTGGCGAGGATGTAGTCGGCCTTGAGGTCGCGCAGTTCGTCCTTGTGGAAGCTGCCCTCGTTGTTCCAGCGGATGTCGGAGTCGATGCCGCGCACCGCCAAGTTCATCTTGGCCAGCCGCCACGTGGTGTAGTTCGATTCCTGCCCATAGATCGCGATGTCGCCAATGCGCCCGCCGTGCTCCTGCACGAACTTTTCGGACTGGACAAACATCCCACCTGAACCGCAGCACGGGTCATAGATGCGGCCTTGGTAGGGTTCCAGCATTTCCACCAGCACCCGCACAACTGAGCGAGGCGTGTAGAACTCACCACCGCGTTTGCCCTCGGCCCCGGCGAACTGGCCAAGAAAATACTCGTAGACACGGCCCAGGATGTCGCGGGAGGCGTGGCCTTCTTCGTTGAGCGCAATGCCAGAGATCAGGTCAATCAGCTCACCGAGCATCACCTTGTTGAGGGCAGGTCGTGCGTAGTCCTTGGGCAGCACGCCTTTGAGGGACTCGTTGTCCTTCTCGATGGCGCGCATTGCGTCATCGATCAGTGTGCCGATGGTCGGCAGCTTGGCGTTGGCCTGCAGGTGCGACCAGCGGGCGTCCTTCGGAACCCAGAACACGTTATCGGCAAGGTACTCGTCCTTGTCCTCGGCCGCCTGGGGGTCTTCTGCCAGAAGTGCTTTGTGCCGCGCCTCGAAGGCGTCCGAGATGTACTTCAGGAAAATTAGTCCGAGCGCGACGTGCTTGTAGTCGGACGGCTCCATATTGCCGCGCAGCTTGTCGGCTGCCTTGAACATCTCGGCCTCGAAGCCGAGGTTGTCGCCGTTCTTGTTTTTTTCGTTGGTTGCCATTGTGTTTTCCCTATTTGCGTGATGTCTTCGCGGCGGGGGCTTGATACCCCGGCGCGAGCTTGGCGTTCCCTACCCCATACAAGGCCAGCGGGTCGCTGAGCCACAGGCGGTACTGTTCTTCCTTGAGGCTGTGATCGGGCGAAGCGTCAACGCTCCAGCGCAGCAGCATGTAGCCTGCGACCGCCGCACGAACCCGCATCCGTATCGAGCCATCCGTCATCCCGTAGTCCATCCGAATGATCTCGGGGCGGCTCAGACGAGGGTGAGGGACAAAGTCCAGCTCAACGATCCGCGTCCACTGGATGTCGTTGTCCGGGCGCTCATTCGCCTTGGGCTCCTCATCGAGCAAGGTCGGGGCCTCAATGCGCGTGATGACGAAATCGCGGAACTCTCCGCTCTTGCGATCAAAGGCCCGGACGTGCCAGCGCAGACCGGTGTCGACCAAAGCAAAGGGCACGATGACCCGTTCGGACTCGCCGCTACTCATCGAGTGGTAGCGGATGGCCACCGGGCGCTTGGCGTGGATGGCACGGCAAATCGGGGCTAGTACCTCCATCTTGGGACTGCTCAAGGCGGCTGGTGATTCGCAGGGCAGAAGGGCGTGTGAATCACCATTGACGCCATCGCCGAACCCCAAAGCGAGCGCTGACAGCACACGCTGTGAGGCGTGCTCAAACAAGGGGGCGAAGTCCTTGCCGATGCGATAGATCTTGTTGCTGCCGTCGAACTCGATGTTCTGAGGAGCGATTTCTCGGTACAGCGCCAAGTCGCGCGTCGCTCCCGCTGGCGCCACGCCGAAGCGGTCGATCAGGTCGGGACGGCCGATTTCGCCGAAAAAATAGAGACGAAAGTCGATGTAGGCCAGCCGCTCTCGCTGGGCGTGACTCAGGCTCTCGACGCGCTGGGCCTTCATGCTTATAGCAACCTCTGATGGGTGAATGGTGTTGTTTTGGGTAAATGATATCATCATAATGATGATGTATTGCGACCCATTCCCGAGAGGTCGCCTACGGCCTACTGGCGAAGGACCGCCCGCAATGACAACAGTGGTAGCGTTTGACTGAAATACTGACTGAGAAGCACCGCTTGATAGGCTGCATCGAAATTGTCCTGCTGCGGGGCAGTTCAAAACCGTGGCGGTCAGTTGAACCAGCGCCCCAGCGCGTAGAGACCGAGCCTTCAGTAATCCGACTCAGATCGTTTGGCCGGACTTATGCTTGAGCCAGTCAGCGGGAAGTTGAGCTTCGCGTCAAGCAGCCACAACCGCTGCTAAGCTGACTACCAACGAAGGGTGTTCATATTCGATCTGAGGCAGCCCTTGTGTGGATGGGAGTTCAATTCCTTTAACCTGACGACATCAACGCAACCGTCATGTGCGTGCGAAATCAGCTAATTTAGAGAAAATCTTTTCATGACAACAAGTTGCATCAGGCGGGAAGTTGCGAACCAAGCGAAATCAGCTCGCAAGGCTGTATGCTCTTCGTGGCCCTCCAGGTAACCCATCAGATCGAGCCATGACCTGGACCTTGATTTTTGGCGGAGACATACCTAGCAAGTGATCAAGACAGGCATCGATTTCCACCTTGCTTAGATGTCCTTGGAAGCATTTTCTGACAATATCGCTTCGAGTGGCACAGGGGTTTCTCTTCAGGAAATTCAGAACCAACTCCACATGCTGACTGGCCTTGGTGCTGAGTCGCTCATCTTTGGCCGACAGGAAAACGTATTGCACTGAGTCAGTGAAATATCGAATCCAGGCCAGAGCGGCATCCAGGTGTGTGGCATTCCCCCAAACCTGTAGACATATTTCACAGCTTGCTTTCTATTTCCGATGCGCAATGCATACCCAAACGATTCAGGAGATGCCTGTCTTTTTCAGCTTGAGGGTTGCTTGTCGTCAGCAACCTGTCGCCGTAAAACATGCTGTTGGCTCCCGCCAGGAAACACAGCGATTGCAGACTTTCAGGCATCTCTTCGCGCCCGGCGGACAAGCGCACCATGGCACGCGGCATACAAATGCGCGCAATGGCAATCATGCGCACAAACTCAAAGGGGTCCAGCTGCTCCGTTCCTGCCAAGGGCGTGCCTTCCACTTGGACCAGATTGTTGATCGGCACAGACTCGGGATAGGGGTCCAAATTAGCAAGCTGCACTATCAAGCCAGCACGCTGGCGACGTGTTTCGCCCATGCCGACGATGCCGCCGGTACAAACTTTCAGTCCGACGTGGCGAACGCGCCCCAAGGTGTCCAGCCGATCTTGATAGGTTCGGGTGGTGATGATCTGGCCATAGAACTCGGGTGCGGTATCCAGGTTGTGGTTGTAGTAATCCAGCCCGGCCTCTTTGAGTTGTTCCGCCTGAGCTTCTTCCAGCATGCCTGCGGTCAGGCAAGTCTCAAGCCCCAGCGCTTTGACCTCACAGATCATTTCACCAATTTGTTCGATGTGACGGTCCTTGGGTGAGCGCCAAGCTGCACCCATGCAAAAGCGTGTGGCACCACTGGCCTTGGCTGCACGAGCCGCTTCCAAAACCTCTTCCAATGGCAGCAGCTTTTCTGCTTTGAGACCGGTATCGAAGTGCGCTGATTGCGGGCAGTATTTGCAGTCTTCTTCACAACCACCCGTTTTGATGGACAACAGCGTGGAGAGCTGAATGGCATTGGGATCGAAATGTTCACGGTGAATTTGCTGCGCCCGAAACATCAGGTCGTTGAAGGGCAGCTCCAGTAAAGCGTTCACTTCGTCGACCGTCCAAGGTTTCGCATTGCGACGGTCAGCGTCGGTGGTGGGCGTGCGTGTTTGGATTTGGTTGGTGTTCATGCTGTCTCCATGGCTTGACGCAATGCGTCGAGCTTCAAATGCGCGGCAACAGCCGCAGGACTGGGGTTTTGCAGGCGAGGAACCTGCCCCCAGCAAGGTGCTTTCAGGCCAGCTGCCAAAGCGGCCAGATTGTCTTCAAGATAGGGCATGGCGGGGTCCACGGTGTTGGCCACCCAGCCCACCACCTGCAATCCGCGTGAACGAATCGCCTCGGCTGTCAACAAAGCGTGGTTGATGCATCCCAGGCGCATCCCCACCACGACAATGACGGGCAGGGCCAGATCCACCGCCATGTCTGCTGTGTCCCAACCATCGATAAGCGGGACACGAAAACCGCCCACGCCTTCCACAAAACCGATATCGCCCAGGGCCAGTGTCTGCCCCACGGCGGCAAGCAACGGGGCGCGTTCAATGCGCCGGTCTTCCAACTGGGCGGCGATGTGCGGTGCGCACGGTGTGCGCAGTTGCAAAGGGCCCACCTGCGGGTCGGTCAATGCAACGTTGGATGCGGCACGCAGGCACTGCACGTCTTCGTTCACCCAACGGCCATCCACAAAGTCTTGACCAGCAGCCAAGGGTTTGATCGCCACGCTGCGCAGGCCAAGACGTGCTCCCAAAAAGGTGAGGCCCGCTGTGACCGTGGTTTTTCCGATTTCGGTGTCGGTTCCCGTGATGAAAAATGCGCTCATTGGTCCTCCAGGTGTTGTGCTGCTTTGTCGATGGCTTGCAGCAAGGCACCGACATCGGCCGTGGTGTGGTTGGCGCACAAGGTGATGCGCAACCGGGCTTGGCCAACGGGCACGGTGGGTGGACGAATGCCTGGCACACGAAACCCCGCTACCTCTAGCTTTGCGGCCAAAGCCATCGCCACAACATTGGAGCCCACAACCAAAGGTTGAATGGGCGTGGACGAATCGGCCAAGCGCCAACCAAGATGGGCACGGTCTTTCAGAATGCGACTCAACCCGTCACGCAATTGACGCTGCAAGGTCAACAAATGCGCGCGCCGTTGTTGGCCTTCTTCGTTCTCAATCAAGTCAAGGCTGGTCATCAACGCATGACTGACCGAGGGCAAGGACGCCGTTGTGAAGATGTAAGTGCGTGCAGCTTGAAGCAGGTACTGAATGACGCGCTCATGCGCGGCTACAAAAGCACCTGATAGACCTGCCGCCTTGCCCAGCGTGCCCACCAAAATGATGCGCTCACTAGACAACCCAAAGTGTTCCAATGCACCTCGACCGAATTGACCTAGAACACCAAAACCATGGGCATCGTCAAGGATGAGCCAAGCATCATGTTCTTCAGCCAAGCGCAGCAATTCAGATATGGGTCCTAAATCTCCGTCCATGCTGAACACCGTGTCACTGACGATGAACTTGATCTTGGCGGTGCTGGCCACCAACAGCGCACGCAGCGCCGCCATGTCGGCGTGTGCAAAGCGTTGCACAGGTGCTTTGGCCATGCGCATGCCGTCGATCAAGGAAGCGTGGTTGAGTTCGTCTGAAAAGAACTCGGCCTGCGCGTCACCCAGGGTTGTGGTCACCGCCAGATTGGCCATGTAGCCGGTGCTGAAGCCCAAGACACGGGCCTGTGGAATGTGAGGCGCAAACCAATCGGCTAGTCTGGCGTCCAGATGCTCATGCGCCAAGGTGTGGCCGCTGATCAGGTGCGAAGCGCCCGAGCCACCAGCCCAAATTTGCGCCCCTTCGGCCAGCGCATGCGCGATGCGTGGATGGGCCGCCAAACCGAGGTAGTCGTTCGAGCAAAACATGCGACGCTGTAAGCCGACACCGTTGGGGCCACGCACAGTTTGACAGGGCGAAGTGGGCGTTTCGGCCACACGCAAGACACGCGTTTGGTCTTGCGCGGCAATGGCGTTCAATTTGTTTTGCAAATGGTCAAGCAGCATGTTGCAAAACCTCGTTCAGGGTGCTGCTCACGGCATCGGCCAAAAATTGCGCCCATGCTGGGTCGATCACGTAAGGCGGCATCAGATAAACCGTGGCCCCGATGGGGCGTATCAGCAACTCATGGGTTCGCGCAGCGAGATGGAACCGTTCGCTGAATCGCTCGCCAGGCTCGATGACATCAAAGGCCAGAATCATTCCTCGTTGACGGAAGTTTTTCACACGCGGATGATCGACCAGCGAAGCAAAAGCCTTGGCCAATTCGGCAGCTTGGATGCGATTGGCGTCGATTTGGCCCGCATCAAATCGGTCCAGCACGGCATTGGCAGCAGCACAGGCCAGTGCGTTGCCGGTGTAGGAATGCGAGTGCAAAAACCCGCGTGAGACATCTTCGCTCCAGAAGGTCTGGTAGACCGCTTCCGTGGTCAGTACCAAGGACAAAGGCAAGGTGCCGCCTGTGATGCCTTTGGACAGCGTGATGAAGTCGGGCCATTGTTCTGTGTCGACCTGTTCCCAGGCAAAGAAAGTTCCTGTGCGTCCGCAACCCACGGCGATCTCGTCAGCGATCAGGTGAATGCCAAATTCACGCGTGAGTGCACGCACCTTGCGCAAGTATTGTGGTGAGTGCATCACCATGCCCGCAGCCCCTTGAACCAAGGGCTCAACAATCAAGGCTGCGACGTGTTCACCGCGCTCATCGAGTAGCTCACGCAAGTCGGCCAGCGCCGCATCTTCGTTGTTCAAACGGCTGTCGGGTGACACAACAATGTGGGCGCGCATCAACAGCGGGTCATAGGCATCACGGAAGATGGCGACGTCGGTGACGGCGAGTGCGCCGATGGTCTCGCCGTGGTAACTGTTTTTCAGACAAATGAATTCACGTCGCTGTGTTTGTCCCAAGTTACGCCAACTGTGAAAGCTTTGCTTCAGTGCGATTTCGACCGCACTCGCCCCATCGGATGCGAAGAACACATGGCCCAGTGCACCACCAGTGCGTGTACTCAGGCGTTCCGCCAAACGAACGGCAGGCTCATGTGTGCACCCTGCCAACATGACATGCGGTAAGGTGTCCAGTTGGTGTTTGATGGCCGCATTCAACTCAGGGTTGGCATGGCCAAAGAGGTTGACCCACCAAGAGCTGTTGGCATCGAAATAGCGTCGTCCCGTTGTGTCAAAGAGCCACGGCCCTTCGCCGCGCGCGATGGGCAAGGGCAGCACTTGTTGAGCACGTGCCATCTGCGTACAGGGATGCCACACAGCGGCGAGACTGCGCTGGGTCAAAGCATTGTTCAGCAACGATGTGTTGGTTTGAGAGACCAATGGCAAAGCTGCAGCACGAGGTTGCATATGGGGCAAGTGCATGGCGATGAATGAAGAGAAACGCCCTGACCGCCATCCTCGACGGTGCTGAGCTGAACAGCATCACCTTGCGGTGACGCCACCTGATTGGCCGGTATCCGGGCTGGCGGAATAGTCGGTCGCCTTCCCAAGCTTTGCGCTCAGTGGCCAATGACCGAAGTGAGATATGTCTCTCGTCCGCTTACCGTTGCGAGGGCAGCGCAGGTTGGGCTTCTCCTGAAAAGGATTCACCGCTCTGCTTCCCGTTTAACTGCAATGTGTGACACACATCGCGAGCACCAACCTTTTCAGTTTAGCGCAGGTACTTTGCTTTGCTGCATAAAAACAATTAATCTCCTATCTCTATTAAATTTCAATTTAAGCGCTGCTGGCGACATTTCAAAACATTTAAACGGTGATGCGTATTTTTGACATGACAACGCTTGAAAAGCACTCGAAGCACAGGTCAAGCTGAGGTGCAACTGACCATCTGATCGCATATGCTGTAGCTGCTCACAAATCAAGGCAAATTACACTAAATTCTGCCAAGTTACCGAATATCGCCAATGACAATTGGTCACCGTAAACCGGTCGGCGGATAAATCAAGAAGTATGAATCCGAAATACTGCCTGACCCCAAAGGGTGAGTTCGTAATTCCAATCCGAACGGCAGCAATCGCTGCCAATCGGCCTTCCGGGCCGATCCAATAGGTGCCGACGTACACTGAAGTACCGGTGGTGTGAGTCGGCTGCGATCAGCCGAAAAAACAGCCGTATGTGTCCAACTCGATGATGTCGAGTGCTTCTTCAAGCCCATAGGCAGCTGAGGCTGGCTCGTAAGACTCCCACTTTCCTGTCTGGCGCATCCAGTAGATGTGCCAGAGCTCGCTGGATTTGACATAGCGGAACTTGGCAAACGGTCTGCGAGTCGTCTGGCCTGGTTGTCCCCGCCAAAGTGGCCTGACCTCGAAAATCGTCACAGACTGACCATCGACCTCGTAGTCGTGGTCAACCTGGTTTTTGAGTTCGGGCGGGACCTTGTCCAGGCACCATTGGCCAATGATCAA
>JACCDX010588284.1_pt1 | contig 18501 bp, 13 predicted proteins | sample 7449681 | NCBI WGS metagenome assembly JACCDX01 (sample SAMN15323450, study PRJNA562643) | freshwater metagenome | isolation source: river surface water | place: USA:Blue River Watershed | collected 2017-08-18
CCTGTCCGGCATGGGCAAGTTCCTGTTCGTCGGCGCGATCGGCCTGCTGATCGGCGGCATCATCAACGTGTTCGTGGGCTCGACCACCGGCATGCTGGTGCTGAGCTCGCTGGCCATCGTGATCTTCAGCGCCTTCATGCTGTACGACGTCCGCCGCATCATCGACGGCGGCGAGACCAACTACATCTCCGCCACCCTGGCGCTGTACCTGGACATCGTCAACGTGTTCCAGAGCCTGCTGGCGCTGCTGGGCATCATGGGCGGCGAGCGCGAGTAAGCGCGCTGCTCGTCTCTGCCACATGAGGGGCCTTCGGGCCCCTTTTTCATGGCTCTGGCGGAGTTGAGGCAGGTCAACACGGGCGCCCGCCCACCCGGTAGATTGACCGGATGCCCCGACCGTCCACGCCCGAGTCCCTGGCCGAAAAGCCCGTCGTGCTGCAGGCCAGGGGCCTGTCCAAGGTCTATCGCACCGGGGATACCGAGGTCCGCGCGCTCAGCGATGTCGACCTGGACGTGCAGGCCGGCGAGTTCATGGTGCTGCTGGGCGCCTCGGGAAGCGGCAAGTCCACCCTCCTGAACCTGCTCGGCGGGCTGGACCGCCCCAGCAGGGGCGAGCTGCGCTTCGAGGACCATCGCCTGAGCGAAGCCAGCGAGGACGCCCTCACCCGCTACCGACGCGAGCATGTGGGCTTCGTCTTCCAGTTCTACAACCTCATCCCCAGTCTGACGGTGGCCGAGAACGTGGCCCTGGTCACCGACATCGCCGCACACCCGATGCCGGTGGACGAGGCCCTGGCCCTGGTGGCGCTCTCGCCGCGCCGGGACCACTTCCCCTCGCAGCTCTCGGGCGGCGAGCAGCAGCGGGTGGCCATCGCCCGTGCCATCGCCAAGCGGCCCCAGCTGCTGCTGTGCGACGAGCCCACCGGCGCGCTGGATTACGCCACCGGCAAGCTGGTGCTGGATGTCATCGCCCGCATCAACAGCGAGCTGGGCACGACGGCGGTGGTGATCACGCACAACGCGGCGATCGCCGGCATGGCCGACCGGGTCGTGCGGCTGGCAGACGGAAGGATCGCCAGCATCGAACGCCCGGCCCGGCGCCTGACCCCCGCGGAGTTGTCCTGGTAAGCCCATGCGTGCCCTCGACCGCAAGGTGCTGCGCGACCTGCGCCTGCTGTGGAGCCAGGCGCTGACCATCGCCCTGGTGGTGGCCAGCGGGATTGGCGGCTTCCTGGCGATGCTCTCGGCGGTGGACTCCCTCACGCGGGCGAGGGACGGCTTCTACGCCGCCGGCGCCTTTGCCGATGTGTTCGCCAGCGTGCGGCGGGCCCCCGAGTCGGTGCTGGATCGTGTGCGCGCCGAGCCCGGCGTGATCGATGCGCAAGGCACGGTGGAAGCGAGCGCCCGGGTGACGGTGGCCGGCACCAGCGACCCGGTGATCGGGCAGTTGATCGGGCTGGACCCGCGCGAGCGCCAGCGCCTGAACCGGGTGCAGCTGCGCGCAGGCCGCTGGCCCGAGGCCGGCCGGCACGCCGGCGGCGAACTCGAGGCGGTGGCGAACGAGGGCTTCATGAAGGCCCATGGCCTGCGGCCTGGGGACCGCGTCACGGCCCTGGTCAATGGCAAGCGCCGCGCCCTGCGGCTGGTGGGGGTGGCGCTCTCGCCCGAGTACATCTTCGGCGGCATGCTGGGCGCCCCGGACCTGCGGGCCTTCGGTGTGTTCTGGCTGGACAAGGGCGAGCTGGCCGCGGCCACCGACATGACCGGCGCCATCACCCGCGTGGCCGTCAAGCTGGCCCCCGGCGCCTCCGGCGCCCAGGTGCAGGACGCCCTGACCCGGCAGCTTGCACCCTACGGCGGGCAGCCCGCGCATGGACGGGACGAGCAGGCCTCGCACACCATGCTGGCCAACGAGATCACGGAGCAGCGGGTCATGGGCACCATCCTGCCCGCCATCTTCCTGGCGGTGGCCGGCTTCCTGCTGCACATGGTGACCGCCCGCCTGGTGGCGACCCAGCGCGAGCAGGTGGCCACGCTCAAGGCCCTGGGCTACCCGGACCGGGTGATCGCCGCGCACTACCTCAAGCTGGTGGCGCCGATGGTGCTGGGGGGCTATGCCCTCGGGCTGGCGCTGGGCCGGTGGCTGGGCCGGGGGATGCTGGGCCTCTACACGGACTTCTTCCGCTTCCCCCGCTTCGACTACGTCCTCGACCCGCAGCTGGCCCTGATCGCCCTGGCGCTGGCGGCGACCACCGCCGTGGCCGGCACGCTGATCGCCATCCGCGCGACGTTGCGGCTCTCGCCCGCCCAGGCCATGCAGCCGCCTGCCCCGGGCCGTTACCGGCGCGCGCTGCTCGAGCGCCTGCCCTGGCTGCGCCTCACGCCGTCGCTGCGCATGATCGCGCGCAACCTGGAGCGCCGTCCGATCCGGGCGGCCATCACCGTGGGCGGCATCGCCGCGGCGGTGGCCATCGTGATCATGGGCAACTTCTTTCGCGATGCGATCGCTGCCATCGTCGACGCACAGTTCAACCTGGTGCTGCGCGGCGACGTGATGGTGTGGACGGTGGATGCGGTGCCAGCCAGCGCAGGGCGCGATCTGGCCCGGCTGCCCGGCGTCACCCAGGTCGAGCCCGGCCGCAGGGTGGCGGTGCGCTTCGTGCACGGACCGCGCAGCGAGAAGGGCGTGATCGACGGGCGCGAGCCCGGCTCCATGCTGCAGCGCGTGATCGACGCCGAGGGACACCTGGTGCCGGTCGGGGGCCATGGACTGGTCATGACCGACCGCCTGGCCGCCAAGCTGCAGCTCGTGCCCGGCGAGGCGGTGACGGTGGAAGTGCGCGAGGGCAAGCGCGGCGTGCACCAGGTGGTGCTGGCGCGCACCGTGAGCGACATGATGGGCCTGAACGCGTACATGGACCGCGCCAGCCTCAACCGGCTGCTGGGCGAGGGCGACCTCGCCAACAGCTTCGCCCTGGCCGCGGAGCGCGGGCAGGTGGACCGGGTGCTCGAGGCCACCCAGGACCTGCCGCGGGTGGCGGGCGCCTTCAGCAAGGCCCACATGCTGCGCAATCTGCAGGAGGTCAGCGCGCGCAACGTGCTGATCATGAGCACCATCCTGACCCTTTTTGCCACGGTGATCGCCGTGGGCGTGGTCTACAACAACGCGCGCATCGCGCTGGCCGAGCGCACCTGGGAGCTGGCGAGCCTGCGGGTGCTGGGCTTCACCCGGGCGGAGGTCTCGGCCCTGCTGCTGGGGGAGCTGGCACTGTCGATCGCGCTGGCGCTGCCGCTGGGAATGGCGCTGGGCTGGGGGCTGACCCACCTGATCGTGGGCCTGATCGCCACCGACCAGTTCCTGTTTCCGGTGGTGATCCAGCCACGCACTTACGCCTGGGCCGCGATCGCGGTGGTGGCCGCCGGCGTGGCGAGCGCGGGGGTGGTGCGCCGGCGGGTGGACCGCCTGGACATGGTGGCCGCGCTGAAGACGAGGGAATGACACGATGAAGACGAGCACACGCTGGATCCTGGGCGCGACCGCGGTGGCCGCACTCGCGGCCCTGACCTGGGCCTTTGCGCCGCGGCCGGTGCCGGTGGAGACCGCCATGGTGGAAACCGGCCGCTTCGAGCAGGGCATCGAGGAGGATGGCCGCACCCGGGTGCGAGATGCCTATGCCGTGTCGGCCCCGGTGGCGGGCCGGCTGGCGCGCATCACCCTGCGTGAGGGCGACGCGGTGGGGGCGGGCCAGGTGGTGGCCTGGCTCTGGCCGGTCATGCCGGCCATGCAGGACGCGCGCAGCCTGGCCGAAGCCCGGGCCCGGCTCAGGGCGGCTGAGGCCGGCGTGGCCGTGGCCCGCGCGCGCCAGGAGCGCAGCCAGGTCGCCCTGACCCAGGCGCGCATCCAGCTGGCGCGCAGCGAGCAGTTGGCGCGAGAGGGCTTCCTGGCCGCCTCGGGACTGGACAACGACCGCCTGGCCCTGCAGGCCGCCCAGCGCGAGCTGGAGGCGGCGGCCAGCCAGCTGGAGATGGCACGGCAGGAGCAGGCCCAGGCGGCCGCGGCGTTGCAACCTGCGGCCGATGCGGCCGCCGGACACAACGGTGCGAGCCCGGCCGCGGGCCCGAGGCCGGGCAGCGGACCGGCCTCCGGGGGCCAGGCTGCCGCCGCGTCCGCGCCCTCCGCAGGCGTGCCGCTGGCCCTGCGCGCGCCCGCAGGCGGCGTCGTCCTCAAGGTGCCCCAGCCCAGCGAGGCCACGGTGGCCGCCGGAGCGGCGGTCATGACCCTGGGCGACCCGCGGCGCATGGAGATCCTGGCGCAGCTGCTCACCTCCGACGCGGTGCAGGCCCGGCCCGGCACCGCCGCCGTCATCGAGGGCTGGGGCGGCCCGCCGGTGGCGGCGACAGTGCGGCGGGTGGAGCCGGCGGCCTTCACCAAGGTCTCGGCGCTGGGGGTCGAGGAGCAGCGGGTCAACGTGCTGCTGGACGTGGACCAGGTCCCCGAGGCCTGGCAGCGCATGGGGGACGGCTTCAAGGTGGTGGTGCGGGTGATCACCGCCTCGGCCGACGGGGTGGTGCTGGTGCCGGTCGGCGCCCTCTTCCCGCGGCCCAAGGGCGGGATGGCGGTGTACCGGATCGAGGACGGACGCGCCCGGCTCCAGCCCGTGGAAGTGGGCGGGCGCAATGCCGGCGCGGGCTGGGTCAAGTCGGGTCTGGCAGCGGGCCAGCGGGTGGTGGTCTATCCGCCCGCGGCCGTGGTCGACGGGGTGCGGATCACAGAGCGCAAGCCCTGAGGACGCAAGCTCACGTCCGCTCGAACACCGCCATCGACTCCACGTGGGCGGTGTGCGGGAACATGTTCACCACGCCCGCGTGGGTGCAGCGGTAGCCGGCCTGGTGCACCAGCAGGCCGGCGTCGCGGGCCAGGGTGGCCGGGTTGCAGCTCACGTAGACGATGCGGGCCGGCGGCGTCCAGCCCGGGGCCAGGGACGGGTCCTGGTGGATGTCGGCCAGGGCCTTGGCCAGGGCGAAGGCGCCCTCGCGCGGCGGGTCGACCAGCCACTTGTCGGCCACGCCGTCCGAGACCAGCATGGACGGCGTCATCTCGAACAGGTTGCGGGCGACGAAGCGGGTGGGCGCAGTGGCGGTGGCCTGGTTGCGATCGAGGTTGGTCCGCGAGCGGGCCACCAGGGTCTCGCTGCCCTCGATGCCCAGCACCTCGCCGGCGCGGGTGGCGATGGGCAGGGTGAAGTTGCCCAGGCCGCAGAACCAGTCGATGACCCGCTCATGGCGCTGCGGCTGCAGAAGCGACAGCGCCTGCGACACCAGCACCTGGTTGATGAAGGGGTTGACCTGGGTGAAGTCGGTCGGCTTGAAGGGCATGGTGATGCCGAACTCGGGCAGCACATAGGACAGCTCGGCGCCCGGATCCATCAGGTGCACCGTGTCCGGGCCCTTGGGCTGCAGCCACCATTGCACCCCGGCATGGGTGGCGGCGAAGGCGCGCAGCCTGGCCTGGTCGCCACCCGAGAGCGGCTCCAGATGGCGCAGCACCAGGGCGATGACCTGCTGATCGGGCCGGGCGGCGTCGACGCCGCAGGCGAGCTCGATCTGCGGGCAGGTCTCGATCGCGTCCATGCTGCCGATCAGTGCGCGCAGGGGCATGAGCAGGTCGCTCACGAAGCGCGGCACCACATGGCATTCCTGGATGTCGGCGACGTAGCGGCTCTTGCGCTCGTGGAAGCCCACCAGCACGGCCTCCTTCTTGCGCACATGGCGCACCGAGAAGCGGGCGCGCCAGCGGTAGCCCCAGGTCGGGCCCTCGATGGGGCGCAGCAGGGTCTCGGGGCGGACCTTGGCCAGGTGCCAGAGGTTGTCCTCGAGCACGCGCTGCTTGATAGCCACCTGGGCGGCGGCGTCGAGGTGCTGCATCTTGCAGCCGCCGCAGGCGCCGGCGTGCAGGCCGAAGTGCGGGCAGCCAGGCGTCACCCGCTGCGAGGAGGCGCGGTAGACGGCGCTGAGGCTGGCGGCCTCCCAGTTGTTCTTCTTGCGGTGGACGTTGGCGGCCACCCATTCACCGGGCAGCGCGCCCTCGATGAAGACGACCTTGCCGTCGTCGCGGCGGGCCACGCCCTGGGCCTCGATGTCGAGGGCGTCGACGTGCAGGGCATCTTCAGGCACGCCCTGGGGGCGGACGGGACGGGGCGGGGGCGCGGGCAGGTCCGAGGCGGGCTCGGCGGACGGGGTTTCGATCTCCGATGACATGGGGCCGATTGTCTCAGGCCCAGGCGTCCAGATACTCCCGCCAATGCGCCTCCTGCGGCACCAGCGACTCGAGCGAGCTGCGCACCATCGCCACCTCCTGCTCGTACTCGGCCTCGGTGAAGCCGCCGCGCATCTTCTGGAAGCGGCAGTAGACGAGGTAGGTGTTCATCACGTCGGTCTCGCAGTAACGGCGGATGTCCTCCAGGCCGCCGTTCTTGTAGGACTCGTAGACCTTGGAGCCGTCCATGCCCAGCTTGCCGGGGAAGCCGCACAGCTTGGCCAGGGCGTCCAGCGGCGCGTTGGCGCGGGCCTGGAACATGGCGAGGACGTCCATCAGGTCGAGGTGGCGGTGGTGGTAGCGGTTGATGTAGTTGTTGTACTTGTACTCGCGGTCATCCTCGCCCTGGTCCCAGTACTTGGAGGCGACCACGCCATGGCGCAGGCCGCGGTAATGCAGCACCGGCAAGTCGAAGCCGCCGCCGTTCCAGCTCACGAGCTGGGGCTCATGCTTCTCGAGGGTGTTGAAGAACTGCTGGATGATCTTGCCCTCGCTGGCGCCGTCGCGGTCGACGAAGGAGTGCACCCGCAGGCCCTCCGCGTTGCGGAAGACAGCGCTGAGCACCAGCACCCGCTGCAGGTGCAGGGGCATGAAGTCGCTCTGGCCCTTTTCGGCGCGCTCCTTCACCCAGGCCTCGTGGACCTGTTCGTCGGTCCACTCGGGCGGGTCGTCGCGCAGGCTGCGCAGGCCGGCGAGGTCGGGGATGGATTCGATGTCGAAGACGAGGACGGGCCAGGCCATGGGATTCCTTGGGTCAGGGGAAATTCAATCGGCCTGCAGCAGGACGACGGTGCGGGCCTCGATGCTTCGGCCCTCGCCCACCGGGCCCATCTTCTCCGCGGTCTTGGCCTTGACGTTGACGTCGTCGGGCGCCAGGCCCAGGACCTCGGCGACGCGGTTGCGAATGGACTCGATGTGGGGCGCGAGCTTGGGCGCCTGGGCGATGATGGTCGAATCGACGTTGACCAGGCTCCAGCCCCTGGCCTGCACACGGCGCAGGGCCTCGGCCAGGAGCACCGTGGAATCTGCGCCCTCGAAGGTGGGATCGGTGTCGGGGAAGTGGCGGCCGATGTCGCCGAGGCCGGCCGCGCCCAGCAGGGCGTCGGTGATGGCGTGCAGCAGCGCGTCGGCATCCGAGTGCCCGAGCAGTCCCTTCTCATACGGGATGTGAACGCCACCCAGGATGAGGGGCCGGCCTTCGACCAGCGCGTGCACGTCCCAGCCCTCGCCGACGCGGATCTTCATGGCTGCATGTCCTTCTGTTGTGGCATCGATCAAGCCTTGCGCTGCGCCAGCAGCGCCTCGGCCAGGGCGAAATCCTCCGGCCAGGTGACCTTGAGGTTGTGGGGAGAGCCCGGCACCAGGCGCGGGGCGTGGCCGGCGGCTTCCATGGCGCTGGCTTCGTCGGTGACGGCGTCGCCGGCGGCCTCGAGCGCCTGCGCCAGTGCGCCGATGCGGAACATCTGCGGGGTCTGGGCCTGCCACAGCCCCTCACGCGGGATGGTGGCCTCGGCGCGGCCTTCCACTACCCGCTTGAGGGTGTCGGCCACCGGCTGGGCCAGCAGGCCGCCGACCGGATCGTCCAGGCAGGCGTCGATGAGGCGGTCGACCAGAGCCGTGGTGATGAGGCAGCGGGCCGCGTCGTGGACCAGCACCCAGTCGTCATCGGCCGCCCCAGCGGCCCGCAGCGCGTGCAGGCCGCCCAGGACCGTGGCCGCGCGGGTGGCCCCCCCACACTCGGACACGGTGACGCCAGGCACCCCGGCCAGTTGCCGGTCCCCGGGCGCCACGGCGACCAGGACGGTGGAGAGACGACTGACGCCGCGCATCGCCGCCAGGGTGTGGTGCACCAGTGGCTGGCCGCCGAGCGCCTGGTACTGCTTGGGGACTGCGGTGCCTGCGCGGCTGCCGGTGCCCGCACAAGGCAGGAGGGCGTGGAGACGGGGCTGGAGTTTGGCGCTCATGGAATGTCGGCCATTCTAGAATCCCGGCATCTCGCACCCCTCGCCAGCCCGGCGCGGGGTGTTTGCCATTTCCGCCCCTCCATGGACCTGCCCAAGCTTTCCCCCGGCAAGCGCTACACCCTCCCCCGCCCGGCCGGCTCGGCCGACGCCCTGCTGCTGGCGCGCCTTGCCGAGCGCGAGAAGGCCGCCGGCCGGCGCACCGCCATCGTCACCAGTGATGCCAGCGACGCGCAGCGGCTGCTGGACGAGATCGCCTTCTTCGCCCCCGATCTGCGCGCCTGCCTGTTCCCGGACTGGGAGACGCTGCCCTACGACACCTTCTCGCCGCACCAGGACCTGATCTCCGAGCGCCTGGCGACGCTGTGGCGCATCTCACAAGGGGAGGCGGACCTGGTGCTGGTGCCGGCGACGACGGCGCTGTACCGCCTGGCGCCGCCGGCCTTCCTGGCCGGCTATACCTTCCACTTCAAGGTCAAGCAGAAGCTCGAGGACAGCAAGCTCAAGGCGCAGCTCACGCTGGCCGGCTACAGCCATGTGACCCAGGTGGTGAGCCCGGGCGAGTACGCGGTGCGCGGCGGCTTGATCGACCTCTTCCCGATGGGGTCGCCGGTGCCGTACCGGGTCGACCTGTTCGACGACGAGATCGACTCGATCCGCACCTTCGACCCCGACAGCCAGCGCAGCCTCTACCCCGTGCCCGAGGTGCGCCTGCTGCCGGGGCGCGAGTTCCCGATGGACGACGAGGCCCGGGCGCGGTTTCGCAGCCGCTGGCGCGAGCTGCTCGAGGGCGACCCGACCCGCAGCCGCATCTACAAGGACATGGGCAACGGCGTGGCCACCGCCGGCATCGAGTACTACCTGCCGCTGTTCTTCGAGGACACCGCCACCGTCTTCGACTACCTGGGCGAGGCCGCGACCCTGGTGCTGCATGGCGACCTGGAGCCGGCCTTCCAGCGTTTCTGGCAGGACACGCGCGAGCGGCACCGCCTGGTGCAGGGCGACCCGGAGCGGCCGGTGCTGCCGCCGGCGGCGCTGTTCCTCTCCGACGAGCAGTTCTATGCCCGGGCCAACCAGCTGCCGCAGCTGGCGCTGAGGCCCGCGGCAGCGGCGGCCCCAGGCAGCGACGCGGGCCAGGGGGGCGCAGGCAGGACGGCCGGTGAAAGCACTGGCACGGAGGCGGCCCCGATGAACGATGGCCTGGCCGAGCCCCTGCCGGCGATTGCCGCCGCCCGCGGCGCCGAGGAGCCGCTGGCGCGCTTCAAGGACTTCCTGGCCCGGGGCCAGCGCGGTGGCCGGCGGGCGCTGGTGCTGGCCGAGACAGACGGCCGCCGCGAGAGCCTGCTGGACTTCCTGCGCGCCAGCCAGCTGACCCCGCCCGCCTTCGACTCGCTGGCCGAGTTCCAGGCCAGCGACGAGCCCTTGGGAATTGCCACCGCGCCCCTGGTGCAGGGCTTTGCGTGGCTCGAGGCGGGCATCGACCTGGTCACCGAGACCGAGCTGTTTGCCGCCGGCGCCAGTGTGCGCAAGCGCCGCAAGCAGGAGCAGGTGAGCGACGTCGAGGCCCTGATCAAGGACCTGTCCGAGCTGAACGTGGGCGACCCGGTGGTGCACGCCCAGCACGGCATCGGCCGCTACCGGGGACTGGTGAACATGGACCTCGGCCAGGGCAAGGACGCCGAGGGCAAGCCGCTGCTGCAGGAGATGCTGCACCTGGAGTACGCCGACAAGGCCACGCTCTATGTGCCGGTGAGCCAGCTGCACCAGATCAGCCGCTACACCGGCGTGTCGGCCGACGAGGCGCCGCTGCACAAGCTCGGCTCGGGCCAGTGGGAGAAGGCCAAGCGCCGCGCCGCCGAGCAGGTGCGCGACACGGCCGCAGAGTTGCTCAATATCTACGCCCGGCGCGCCGCGCGCACCGGCCATGCCTTCCGCTTCTCGGCGGCCGACTACGAGGTGTTTGCCAAGGACTTCGGCTTCGAGGAGACCGCCGACCAGCGCGCCGCCATCCACGCCGTCATCCAGGACCTGATCTCGCCGCAGCCAATGGACCGCCTGGTCTGCGGCGACGTGGGCTTCGGCAAGACCGAAGTGGCGCTGCGCGCCGCCTTCGTGGCGGTGACCGGCGGCAAGCAGGTGGCCTTCCTCGCGCCGACCACGCTACTGGCCGAGCAGCACTACCAGACCCTGGTGGACCGCTTCGCCAAGTGGCCGGTGAAGGTGGCGGAGATGAGCCGCTTCCGCTCGGGCAAGGAGATCACTGCAGCCGCCAAGGGGCTGGAGGACGGCACTGTCGACATCGTCGTCGGCACGCACAAGCTGCTGTCCGAGTCGGTCAAGTTCAAGAACCTGGGCTTGTTGATCATCGACGAGGAGCACCGCTTCGGCGTGCGGCACAAGGAGGCGATGAAGGCGATGCGGGCCGAGGTGGACGTGCTCACGCTCACCGCCACACCCATCCCCCGCACCCTGGGCATGGCGCTGGAGGGCCTGCGCGAGCTGTCGGTGATCGCCACCGCGCCGCAGCGGCGCCTGGCGATCAAGACCTTCGTGCGCAACGAAGGCAACGGCGTGATCCGCGAGGCGGTGCTGCGCGAGCTCAAACGCGGCGGCCAGGTCTACTTCCTGCACAACGAGGTCGAGACGATCGAGAACCGGCGCGAGCGGCTGCAGGAGCTGCTGCCCGAGGCCCGAATTGCCGTCGCCCATGGCCAGATGCCCGAGCGGGACCTAGAGCGGGTGATGCGCGACTTCGTGCACCAGCGCTTCAACGTGCTGGTCTGTTCGACCATCATCGAGACCGGCATCGACGTGCCGACGGCCAACACCATCGTCATCTCGCGCGCCGACAAGTTCGGCCTGGCGCAGCTGCACCAGCTGCGCGGGCGGGTGGGCCGCAGCCACCACCAGGCCTACGCCTACCTGCTGGTGCCCGAGATCGAAGGCCTGACCAAGCAGGCGGCGCAGCGGCTGGAGGCGATCCAGCAGATGGAGGAACTGGGCTCGGGCTTCTACCTGGCGATGCACGACCTGGAGATCCGCGGCGCCGGCGAGGTGCTGGGCGAGAACCAGAGCGGCAACATGCTGGAGGTGGGCTTCCAGATGTACAACGAGATGCTGGCCGAGGCGGTGCGCTCATTGAAGGCGGGCAAGGAGCCCGACCTGCTGGCGCCGCTGTCGGCAGCCACCGACATCAACCTGCACGCCCCTGCCCTGCTGCCCGACGACTACTGCGGCGACGTGCACCTGCGCCTGTCCTTCTACAAGAAGCTGGCCACGGCCAAGAACACCGACCAGATCGACGGCCTGCTGGAAGAAATCGTGGACCGCTTCGGCAAGCTGCCCGCGCAGGCGCAGACCCTGATCGACGTGCACCGGCTGCGGGTGCTGGCAAGGCCCTATGGCGTGGTGAAGGTGGATGCGGCGCCCGGCGTGATCACCATCACCTTCCGGCCCAACCCGCCGGTGGACCCGATGCGCATCATCGAGCTGGTGCAGAAGAACCGGCACATCAAGCTGGCCGGCAATGAAAAACTGCGCATCGAGCGCGAGCTCAAGGAGCCTCGCGATCGTGCGCAGATGGTGCGGGATGTGTTGCGGTCCCTCGGGCAGCCCGCCACGGCCTTGGAGGCCTGAGCGGGCGCGACCTGTCAGTGCCGTAGCTTCAAGGTGGGCTGGCCGATGCGCTCGATCATCGCCCGGGTGGCCAGGTTCTCCGGCGGAATGTGGTGGTTGCCGGCATGGGAGCGGATCAGATCGACGGCGTGAGTGAGCTTCAGGTCGTAGGTGATGCCTGCCTCCCCTTCGCGAGGCTGCAGCAGGTGCCGGAAGGCCGGGTCGGAGTCCAGTTGAAGCATCAACACCGTCAGCGCCTGCAGCGGTCGGCCTTCGGCGAAGACCCGGTACTTGCCCTGGAAGTGTCGAACCGCATCGCCTTGGCGATCAACCCCGGCACCGGAGACGGAGGTAGGTCCGACCGCTGCAGCAGACCGGGATGCGTGGAAGACCACCGCCTCGGCATCGGCGGAAGTGGCGGGTCGGTCGGGCGTCAGGCCGCCGTACTTGCCTTCCCCCTGCGGCCGGGGCGTACGCACCGGCGAGGTGGTTGAAAAATCCAGCGCCCGGGGTGGGGATGGCAACTCCCGAGCGCCCCCGGCTGCTGCGGGCGCCGCACGGACGGGCGCGGCCGCGGGACCGGCTGCCCGCGTTAGCGCCGGAGTCCGCTGCTCGCGGGATGCGACCTCGATGCCGAGGGCCTGGAAGATTGCCGGGGCGCCACCCACGAACCCCTGCGCCTCCAGCGTCACCAGTTGCCGCAGCGTGGCCACGGTGATGCCACGCTGCTGGCTGAGCGCTTCCATCCGCCGCTGGATGTCGTCGAATGCGACGCCTCGCGCCCGGGCATCCAGGCTCACCTGGAGGGCGCGGGCAACGTCCCGGATGGCCACTGTCCTGTCCTGGAGCCGCGCGGCCTGCTGCCGTGCACTGCCATGGCCGGTGGCGTGGCCCCGCGTGTTCACGTGGCAGTCGCGGTCACGCGAGAAGAACCTGCTGCTGGACCGCAGTTCGCCCGTGCCTGGCGTGGCGGCGGTGATGCGGTATCTGGCAAGGAGTGCGGCGAGGGGTGATGCAGGCTGTGCCTGTGTCTGCGCTTGCGGCGCATCACGCCGCAGGGTAGCGGCAGCAAGGCCGGGGGCAGGATCGACACGTGGCAAATCAATGATGCGTGGCATGTGTTTATCGAGGTGGGGGGGGTGGACAAGGGAACGGCGCTGCGGTCGGCAGGCCAGGCGGGTTCGTGCCCGGGTCTTGCCGATAGTTGCTGCCACGGCTGATCGGCAACTGAATCCGTCCCCCGCTGGACCGCCCGGCCGGGCCGGCACCCGGAGGCCGCTGCCCCGGATGCGAAAATCAGCGGCTTATGACCGCCCCCAAAGAATTCGCACCCGGCCTGGTGATCCAGGGCTTTACCCCGCCCCTGTCGCTGTCGTCCTTCGGCCTGATCGCCTTCGACATGGACTCCACGCTCATCAACATCGAGTGCGTGGACGAGATTGCCGACGCCGCCGGCCGCAAGGCCGAGGTGGCCGCCATCACCGAGGCCGCGATGCGCGGCGAGATCACCGACTACAAGGAGAGCCTGCGCCGCCGCGTGGCGCTGCTCGAGGGCGTGCCGGAGTCGGCGATGCTGCAGGTGTATGAGCAGCGGCTGCAGCTCAACCCGGGCGCGGCCGAGCTGGTGGCGGCCTGCAAGAAGGCCGGCCTCAAGACCCTGCTGGTCTCGGGCGGCTTCACCTTCTTCACCGACCGCATCCGCGACCGCTTGGGGCTGGATGAAACCCGCTCCAACCTGCTGGAGGTGAGGGACGGCAAGCTCACCGGACGCATGGTGGACCAGGACTGGGGCGACATCTGTGACGGCGAGGAAAAGCGCCGCATGCTGCGCGCCACCTGCGCCCGGCACGGCCTGTCGCCGAAGGAGGCCATCGCCATGGGCGACGGCGCCAACGACCTGCCGATGATGGGCGAGGCAGGCCTCTCGGTGGCCTACCACGCCAAGCCGCGTGTGCGGGAGCAGGCGATGGTGGCGATCAACAGCGGCGGGCTGGACCGGCTGCTGGAGGTGGTGAAGGCCTGAGACGCCGGGTATTCACGGCCTGAATGCCTGGAATCGGATTTTTGAGTTTGTCTCCATAGATCACCCCGCCCAGAATGCGCACTCGGCGGGATCGCATCAGGCGCAGCCTGCTGGATCGACCAGAGCAACAGGAGACAAGCATGCGCATTTCCAACTGGGTGGGCCTTGCCCGCCACGCCGCCATCGCGCTCGCCGCGGTGGCTTCCCTCGGAGCCTCCGCCCAGGAGTGGCCGGTCAAGCCGATCCGGATGATCGCGCCGCAGGCGCCCGGTGGCGGCCCCGAGCGGGTGATCCGCGCCATCGCCCAGGGCCTGGGACAGAAGCTGGGCCAGCCGGTGGTGGTGGACTACAAGGCGGGCGCCGCCGGCAACCTGGGGACTGCGGACCTCGCCCGGTCCCCGGCCGATGGCTACACCTGGATGCTGGGCCCGGAGAACATGCTCACCATCAACCCCTTCGTGTACAAGAGCCTGGGCTTCAACCGGGCCGATGTGGCACCGTTCAACCTGGTCGCCAGCCTCAACCAGCTGCTGGCCTGCCACCCCAAGGTCGGCGCGAGCACGATGCAGGACCTGGTGCGCATCGCCAAGTCGCGGACGCTCACCTACTCCAGCTCCGGGCCGGGCTCGATCGGTCAGCTGGCAATGGAGATGCTGCTGACCGACCTGGGCATCACCATGACCCACATCCCCTACCGCGGGCCCGCACCCGCGGTGCAGGACGTGCTCAGTGGCCAGGTCGACTGCACCTTCATCGTGAGCGCGGCGCTGGTCGAGCACGTCAAGTCCAAGGGTTTGGTGGCCATCGCCACCACCAGCCAGCAGCGCATCCCGTCAGTTCCGGACGTGCCCACGATGAAGGAAGTGGGCATGCCCAACTTCGAGGGCAACTTCTGGCTCGCGATGTACGCACCCCGCGGCGTACCCAAGGCGATCCAGGACAAGTTCGGCAAGGCGCTGGACGAGGTCATTCGCAGCACCGAGGTGCGCGAGGCCATGGCCGCCAACAACACCATCCTGGTCGGCTCCACGCCCGAGGTGGCGCAGGCCGAGTTCAGCAAGGCTGCCCAGCGCTGGGAGCGCGTGGCCAAGCGGATGAACCTGAACCTGGAGTGAGCGTCTCCGGCCGCCAGCGCCCTTTGCACCTTCCATGACCCAACGCCCCAACCTCATCTTCATCCTGGCCGACGACCTCGGCTACGCGGACCTCGGATGCACCGGCGCGCGTGATTCGCGCAACCAGCCGGCCGATGCCTCGCCGCGGCTGGACCGCATGGCCGCCGAGGGCATGCGCTTCACCCAGGGCTACAGCAACTCCTCGGTGTGCTCGCCCACCCGCTTTGCCCTGATCACCGGCCGCTGGCAGTACCGCCTGCGCGGCGCGGCCGAGGAGCCGATCGCCAACGCCCGTGGCGACAAGGTGCTGGGCGTGCCGCCCGAGCACCCCACCCTGCCCTCGCTGCTGGCCGCGGCGGGCTACCGCACCGCGCTGGTGGGCAAGTGGCACCTGGGCTATCCGCCGCACTTCGGGCCCCGGCTCTCGGGCTACCAGGAGTTCTTCGGCTTTCACTCCGGCGGCACGGACTACTTCGCCCACACCGGGCCGCGTGGCGGCAAGGACCTGTGGGAGAACGAGACCGAGGTCGAGGTGCCTGGCTACCTCACCGACCTCCTGAGCCAGCGCGCGGTCGATTACATCGAGCGCCAGGATGCCGAGACGCCCTTCCTCCTGAGCCTGCACTACAGCGCGCCGCACTGGCCATGGCTCACGCGCGATGACGAGGCCGAATCTGCGCGCACCGCGACCAACGGCATCCATACCGATGGCGGCTCGATCGAGACCTACCACCGGATGATCCACCACATGGACGAGGGCATCGGCTGGGTGCTCGACGCGCTGGAGCGCAAGGGCCTGGCCGAGAACACCCTGGTTGTCTTCACCAGCGACAACGGCGGAGAGCGGTTCTCGAACAACTGGCCCTTCTCGGGCCAGAAGATGGACCTGCTGGAAGGTGGCATCCGCGTGCCCCTGATCGCGCGCTGGCCGGCGCAGATCCGGCCGGGACAGGTGAGCGACATGCCCAGCCTCACCATGGACTGGACCGCCACCATGCTGGCGGCCGCCGGCGTGGAGGCGGGCCCGGACCACCCGCTCGATGGCGTCGACCTCCGGCCAGGGCTCAAGGATTCCGGCTGGAAGCGCCCCGGCACCCTGGCCTGGCGCATGAAGCACCGGGGCCAGCGCGCGCTGGTGCACGAGGGTTGGAAGTACCTGCAGATCGATGGTATCGACTACCTGTTCGACCTGGATGCCGACGCCCGCGAGCGCGCCAACGTCGCCCGCCGCCACCCGGAGCGGCTGGCGGAGCTGAAGGCGCGCTGGGAAGACTGGAACGCGCAGCTGCCGCCGATCCCGGAGGACGCCAGGTCCTACCTGCCGTACTCGAAGCAGGACATTCCCTGACGCAGGGCGTCCCCTTGCGCCCCCGTACGCAACGCCCGCCCCCGAGCGGGCGTTGCCGCATCAGAGCTCTCGCCCCACCTCCAGGCACAGGTCGCGGATCCAGCGCAGGCCGGCGTCGGCCTCGCGCAGCTTGTTCCATTGCAGCATCTGCACCAGCCGGGGAATCTTGAACGGCGTAGGCCAGATGGTGATGGGGAGATGCTGTTGCGCGTGCAGCGCGATGCGCCGGTGCACCGTGGCCAGGCGGTCGGTGCCCACCACCATGCTGGGCAAGGCGGCCATGCTGGCGGCCGTGACCTCGATGCGGCGCTTGATGCCCTCCCGCTCGAGGAACCAGCCTTCGAGCACGGGCACATTGCGGCCCCGGCTGCCGCCGAAGCTGGACACCACATGCCCGGCCTGCAGGTACTCGTCCTGGGTCAGCCGGTCGCGAATCGTCGGGTGATCCGACCAGGCGATCACCACGTAATCGTCCTCGAACAGCGGCTCGCAGGGATGCAGCGAGGACACGTACTGCGTTGGGATGATGAGGAAGTCCGCCTCCCCGTCCTCGAGCAGCTCGTAGGGCGTGCGCATCTGCGGCTTGAGGTCGATACGGATGTGCGGGGCACGCGCGTAGAGGGTCTTGAGCAGCCGAGGGATGAACACCGTGGTGGTGAAGTCCGACACCAGCATCGAGAAGCTGCGGTTCGAGGTGGTCGGCTCGAAGGCGGCGGGCGACACGACGTCGCTGTCTACGCGCAGCAGGATCTCGCGTACCGGTTGCACCAGCGACTCGGCGCGCGGCGTGAGCACCATCTGCCGTCCCACGGGCGTGAGCAGTTCGTCGCCGAAGAAGTCACGCAGGCGCCCCAGCGCGTTGCTCATGGCCGGTTGGCTCAGGTGCAGCTGTTCGGCCGCGCGGCTGATGCTTCTCTCTTTGAGAAGGGCATCCAAGGCGGCCAGCAAGTTCAGATCGAGTTGTTTATAGCGCAACGGGTTAACCCTGATATTGAGCGCTTGGATCGGTGCGGATTCAATCAATCCATTTTACGAATGCGCATGCGTTTCCTACAGTCGCCGGCGTCGGGACATACCCGGCCCCGGATCAACCCAAGGAGACAACCATGAACAAGCGCAAAGCCCTGCGGATCGGGGCGCTTCTGGCGGGCGCGCTCGCCGCGTCGGCCGCCTCGGCCCAGCAGGAAATCAAGATCACCGCCTGCTCCGGCCAGGCACCGGTCTTCCCCTTCGTGCGGCTCATCACCCAGAGCTTCATCCCCACGCTCAACGCCGAACTGGCCAAGACCAACAAGATCAAGGTCACCTGGAACGAGGCCTACGGCGGCACGCTGGCCAAGATCGGCGGCGAGCTCGAGGCCATCCAGCAGGGCGTCTGCGACATGGGCATCGTCGGAACCGTGTTCCACCCGGCCAAGATGCCGCTGCAGCAGGTGACCTTCATGGCGCCCTTCGGCCCCACCGACCTGCGCCCGGTGGTCAAGGTGATGAACGACATGAACCGCAACCACCCGCTGATGCGCGGCGCCTGGGAGCGGCACAACCAGGTCTTCCTGGCCGGCACCGCGGTCGACGACTATGGCCTGTTCGCCAACTTCCCGGTGAGCAAGTTCGAGGACGTCAATGGCAAGAAGATCGGCAGCTCGCCGGTGCCGCTGTCCTGGCTCAAGGGCACCGGGGCCACTGGCGTGGCCGCGGGCCTGCCCTCCTACTACAACGACGTGAAGTCGGGCGTGTACGGCGGCGTGCTCACCTTCCTGAGCGCGGCGGCGCCGATCAAGCTGTTCGAGGTCGCTCCCAACTACATCCAGACCGGCATGGGCGCCACCTTCCCCGGCGCGCTGTCGATGAACAAGCAGACCTGGGACAAGCTCGGCCCCGAGGGCCAAGCAGCGGTGCGCGTCGCCGCCGACGCCTACGCCGCGCGCTACGTGACCGAGACCCAGTCCTCGGTGACGGCGGCCGAGGCCGCGTTCAAGGCCGGCGGCGGCAAGATCACCGCGTTGTCGCAGGCCGAGCGGGAGCGTTGGGCCAAGGCGATCGAGAACCCGGCCAAGATGCCGCTGCAGCAGGTGACCTTCATGGCGCCCTTCGGCCCCACCGACCTGCGCCCGGTGGTCAAG
>JACCDX010520714.1_pt1 | contig 18497 bp, 20 predicted proteins | sample 7449681 | NCBI WGS metagenome assembly JACCDX01 (sample SAMN15323450, study PRJNA562643) | freshwater metagenome | isolation source: river surface water | place: USA:Blue River Watershed | collected 2017-08-18
CGCAGGAATTTACTTTAACCGGTCAAAGCCCTTCCCCCCCCCCCCTGGAGAATACCCCCCATGCGGTGCAGATAAACTTGTTTGCCAGTGCTGCCACCACTACGGCTTAGGGCCGCCCTTGAAGCAACCTTCCTAACCATCCGCTATGCTGCTTCCTGGCGATTACTGCCCTTGCGCCATGCATCAAAATCGCTCGAACATATGTGTCTCCGTGCTTTGAAATAACCAATTGGCGAACCCTTACATTGGTGCCGGTCATAACGAATAACCTGCGACTTACCCCGCCAGGCAATGATTTGCTTGAGGGCTCGGATCACTCGCTCCGAGGGCACCCAGAAATCGATCTTGATGCCCAGCGCTTCTAAATTGAAGTCATCGATGACGTTGAATAACCTGAAGCTGCGCCCGTCTTCTAGCTGGTCGTACACGAAATCCATGGGCCCAACCTCCTTGATGGCTTGCAAAGGCACTTTGAGAAATAATAATATTATATCTACGTAATTAGTGACTTTACCCTATCCCCAATAAATATAATCCATGAACGTACCCAGTTACGTATGCCAATGTCCCACTCTTCAAAGGCGACAAAATCATAATGTTTTGACAGCGAGGAAAAATCCGAATTTTTCATATCGTTGCGAAGAAGCGATCTTCCATACCTAAACCACGGTCTTTCAACTGACCTGTAGCGCTCAGGCCATTTTGAAAGGCAGTAACTTGAATAAGTTTCATATTCAGAAAATTGCTGAAAATCAGATGGATTTAGACTGCTTAAAATGTATTCCCACCACCTCAAACTATTTAGGTTTAATTCGCCAAGCATTGCTCTCATGTCGGCCTTATTAACCAACATATGTTGACTTATATGGGATGTCAGTTGCTCTTCTACACTACCATCAAACAGTTTTCGAATTGTATCAAAGTATTGCTTATGATACTCCCTACCCTTTGTTAACAGTATCGCATTTTGTGCAAATAAGTCAAAACTTCTGAGAATTACAGTATCGGCATCCAAAATTAAATAGTAATCCGAAGGAAAATCGTGGAAGGAGTAAGCCATCTTCAGAAACTGCTGATAATACCACGCTGGATAATTGTGTAAATTCTTCTTCGGAAACAATATTGGAATCTTCTCGGCAATTACATTTACACTACAATCAGACAATATAATATTTTCACTTATAATATTGCATTTTATACCGTGAAGCACTTCGCTAGCGCGTTCAATATCTCGAGAAGGGCAGATTACGGTAAAATTTTTGCAACCCAAATAAGTTATTACGCTTAAAATTATGGTCGGTAGATTTTTAATGCGATCACCCGCAACAACAAAAATCACCTCCAGGGTCTCAATATCGAATTTTGCAGCCATCTTGAATACCAAATGGAAATTATCTTATCGAAGTTTGTTCGTGTGCAGTCTAATCAATTTTCCAAGCATATGCTTAAAAGATCTGAAAAATGGCGAACAATGGAATGACACATGATTCTTCAAATATTTTCTATGTTTACTAAAAAATCTGAATTCGTTTATGATTTCAGAGACATGTCTATACCAGAAGGAAACTGAAGAGGTGCCACCTACTCCACTTAATGTACGAGGCAGATTTATTTGCAGAGCTTCGTTGCAGACTATCAGATCTATTCCTGACTTCCTCAAAGAGAGTATATAATCCGTCTCCTCTCGGAAGCAGGTCCCAATATATTTTTCATCATAACAGAAAGAGCGTGCAATGTTCCCAGACACTAAAAAGCAAGCTTGACAAAAGGGAAGTTGAACATTTTCAGGTATAACATAACTTAAATCTAATTTCATTGTGTTTCGATCATAAATATCCGAGTCGCGAGCGGGAATCATATCGGCCTTCTTAGATATAATTGTCTCCATGTCATCATTTGAATTCATGTAAATGTGTCTTGCAGCAATAATGCAATCTGGCCTAGTCGCAGCCATTTCGAGAAGTGATTTAATAGTCCCTGGTATTAAGATGCTATCGTCGTCCCCAAAATATATATGGCTTGCAGTGCTGATTTTAAGGCCCAAGTTCTTTGCACCCATTTGACGCCCCTTGGTAGGCAGCCTCCGATAAATGATCTGTGGATAAAGTTCGCATAGTAACAGTGCGATCTTTTCCGTGTTATCGGTTGAGCAATCATCTATTAAAAATATATTTTTCACCCCCTCTTGAACATATGATGGAACAGTTTTCTCCAGAAGAGATGACCGATTAAATGTTGGAATTATGATATCAACGGAATCCATAACGATTTACAGGTTACTGGCAAAATTTATATACGGAATTGGAGTCTATGAATTGAAGGTAATCGCACCCTAGAACTTAAGGCGTTGGAATTAGAATTTTTTTCCAATGAAAGAAGTTCAAAAGTTTGCCATCTAATGGATGTGGTCATATATCAATGACCGTCTCAATATAGCTCTTGGTGGATTTACACTAAAGCAAAAACTGGCCATTGCTGCATAACATTTGTACTTCTGAATCCCTTGCAAAAGGGGGAGGATCACAAGTGAACAAGTTGGGTTCCTTCCTTTGATCGTCAACGAATTAGTCTTGCTAGCGGTAGCGTCAATTTGCCAAACGGAACCGGTTTGCCTATTACTAGCTAGAAATGGATTAAGTAGAAACGTATTCAATCGACTTTTCGCGTGTAAAATAAACCCCCTGGATTGACCAAAATTATATTTTTTCTGTTAAATCGAGTCAATATCGCATTATTTAGATCGCAAGTATACGTCAAATTATGTGATTGCGTTGCACCAAATTCGCATAATGTAGTTGAGTGTTAAGCTCTTCAAAAATATTTTTATGTAACGTATAGTCGCGCAGGAATTCGCATAATGAATATTTTTGATTAATGATATTATTCAAAATAATTGTTCAAATAATACCGAAAGAATTGATTTATAAGGAAACCATTCACCACAGTTATCACAGCTCCTAAACCTGAATATCTCTTGCCACTCAAAAATTGCAATGGATGTCGAGAGTAATAAAAGCGCCGCCTTCCCTACTTTATGGTTCAAAGGAAATGTCGACGAATATATTACTGAAAAATAAAGTGCAAACCAATAATATCGCATTGCCGGATTGTAATACATTGAAATAAAAAATAATGCAGCTATGGAGTAAAATTGAAGTTTGTAGAATTTTGGCTTTATCAAATAAAGAGTAATAGTTATTAATGATAATGTATAAAAGAATTTAAAACCAAACCCAGATAAATTATACTGTTCAGGCGCATCACCAAATCGAAGAGCTATCAAATCAAGTGGTAAAAATATATAGGAAATAATTGATGTTATAACAACTGTGCAAAATAATGTTTTTTTATATTTATTTAGATTAGCAAAAAGTAAGAAAGGCAGGATCAACGCTAGGCTCGCCCAGTGGCTGGTAACGGCAATCAACTGTGCCCACCGACCACTGCGACGATCCAAAAGCGTTGCGCTCGCCACAACTGCTATTAGTGCTAACCCCTGCCTTATGGCATTGAAGCCGTAATGAAGAGTAAAGGATTGCACTAAAATGATTGCGACCACTTTGTAGTTTGGGCTAACTTTTAAGATTAATCCCATTAGAACTGCTTCAACCATTGCAATAGCTACTACATATAATGAAGGTGTTATATTTAAATAATATATACCCCATGTAACAAATTTGTAAAATATTTCACTATCAAGTAAATTGTATCCTACAAAATTATTTGAAAAATTCTCAGTGAGTTGAACGCTTCGTTCGATCATTAAAAGCGTAGAAAACCAATCCACACCGTTCTCGAATCGGAATCCGACGAATAGAAACCAAATGAACACAAAGCATAATATAAAGAATTTTTTATTTTTAATAAAAAGTACGAAAAGATTTGAAATGTAGAACAGTATATACTCCATCTATTTTCTTTCTTTCATTAATTTAAATTATATTTTTTCAAATCCATCATTGTTTTCGAATTATTTTCTTTCCCTACTTCTTTTTCGACTTTTTCTTGAAAGCAGACATCTATACAATGTCAATAAAATTCTGTCAATGTAATCTTAAAAAGAAGGATTTTATATACATAAAATTTAGATATTTTCCACATAATAACCACGAATCTCAAAGCATTATTTTCTCTATTTGAATTTTTACGCCACAAGCCTGTTCTATATGACTTTTCGCCGCAATCGAATTCTGCACGCCCTTAATAACTTCTAATTTTTTGGTTAATTTAATAAATCGAACACCAGATAGAATGTGTTTAATGTTAGCAACAATCTGACGAATTGAGGCGAGCATTACCGCTAGAATTGCAAAGTCGACTCTATTCGTATTTTTGATTACACAAGAAAATAATAATTTTAATAAATATATCTCGTGAAGTTTAAAAGAAATATATAGTTTTTTGATGTTTATGTTCAACCCGCTATTTGTCTTATTTAATGCTGTTTGCATTGAATAGGCCCAAACAGTTTCTGTTGAATAAAATTTCGGAATCTCGCGGTGCCAATCTAGATTTTTAAATGCCTGCAAATGTCTGCTTTCTTCGAATCGCCCTGTATGTTTATTCTCCGCACTCGCTGCTGAGGTACTCTTAGGGGATGCACCAGGTACAATTATTGGATAATCAGCGATAGCGTATTTTTTGACGTTCCACGCAAGTAAAGTTGAACTATATATATCTGGACTTACACCCCCAAAGATTCCAGAGTATTTCAAGTGTATATACTTTAGTAAACTAGTTTTTACAATTCCCAAATATATTCTTGGCAAATCTTGCGGCCCTAAATGACTCTTCATGGCCACTTCTTTCAATTTTATCTTCGGATCTTCTACCAATCGAATGTTTCCAGTGTATTTCAAACTAACAACAGTTGCGCTTAATTCTACACCTCGCGCTTTTGTCCGATATCCTGGCCATTGATATGAAGTGGGAAAAGTTGTTACTATTGCCTCAATTGATGTATCACTCCAATTTTCCATAATCTCATCAATCGATGATGTTAAAATATCATCGTCCCCTATGTAAATGCAATATTCTGATGAAATGTGTGGTATGCCCTCATTAAAATTTTCTACGGCGTTAAAAGCTGAATTTGTCTTTATATATCTCACCCTTGGTTGATTTTTTATTGTTTTTTGCACATCTAAGCTTGGAGCTCCTCCAGATGAGTCAAGTACTATTATTTGTGCTACTGATTTTAGCAATAACGCAATTTCAATAGTATATTTAAGCGTTTCATACCGACCATCTGTTGGTATTACTATGGATAATGTTTTCATATCAATCCTGCACAACCCAATAACATGTAAGTTTATGATTTATTGTTTCTTCGAATTTATCTCAAGTCCGCTATTTTTGAGAAGTATTTTTTTGTTTTGCTAGATTTAAATCGTGTTATGCCATTTCTCGACACATTTGTTGCACGGAGATCATGGGCATCCATCCAAGCTTTTCCTTAGCCCAGGTGGGGTCACCCAGCAGGGTTTCGACCTCGGTAAGTCGGCAGTAGCGCAGATCAATTTTGACGACGCGATGACCCTGCCAGTAGGCCTTCTCATCGATGCCTTTACCCTACCAACGCAGTTTCCCAGCGCTTCGGCCGTCCAGGTGATAAATTGACTAACGCTGTACTGCGCTCCGGTGGTATTCACAAAATCTTCAGACCGGTTTTGTTGCAGCATCATCCACTGCATGCGCACGTAGTCCTTGGCACGGCCCCATTTGCGAAGGGAATCTATGTTGCCCATGTACAGGCAGTCTTGCAGCCCTTGTGCAATGTTGGCCAAGCCGTGGGTTACCTTTCGAGTGACGAAGGCCTCCCCCCAGCGCGGGCTTTCATGGTTGAATAAGATGCCGTTGCAGGCGTTAAGGCTGCAGACTTCGCGGTAGTTCACCACTTTGCAGTATGCGTAAAGCTTGGCCACTGCGTAGGGGCTTCGGGGGTTGAAAGGGGTGCTTTCCTTATGCGGTAATTCTTGCACTAGGCCATACAGTTCGGTGGTGCTTTTCTGGTAAAAGCGGTTTTTCTTATCTAGGCCCAGGATTCGAATGGCCTCCAGCAGGCTCAGGGTGCCTGTAGCATCCACATCTGCGGTGTACTCTGGGCTCTCAAAGCTATCCGCCACATGGCTTTGCAGACCAAGGTTGTAGATCTCGTCGGGTTGGGTTTCTTCTACGATTTGGAGCAGACTACTGGTGTCGGTCAGATCAATGTGGTGCAACCTGAAACGTGCGTGCGGAACATGTGGGTCAATGTAGATTTGGTCGACAAGCTGGGTATTGAACGTAGATGCTCGGCGCTTGATGCCGTGTTCCGTGTAGACCTTTTCTAGGAAGAACTCGTCCAAGTAGATACCATCTTGTTCGGTAATACCGATGATCATGGCAACCTTGCTCGAACAGTCTTGATTATTAGTTGTCATGCATGATTGCTCAAGAAATCTTGGTATGTCAGTTTGAGGCCTTTCTGCAGGAACACCTTGGGCGTCCAGCCCAGCGAATTCAGTCGACTGCAGTCCATCTTTTTGAGTTGAGTACCAACGGGTTTGCTGGGATCGAGCCGAATGGCCCCGGTATAGCCAACAGTAAGAGCCACTGCTTGGCGAGTTCAAGGATGCTAATGTCACTCCCATAGCCCACATTAATATAGCTGAGTATGGGCTGAGTCTGTTGCTCGTACATCTCTTTGGGCATGATCATGACATAAACGCTAGCGGCGGCCTTAAAGTCCACAAAAAGTAACTCGCACCGCAGTGTGTGCCGCCGCCCCAAATCGTGACAGACGGGATGTCGGCTTTATTGGCCTCATGAAAACGCCGGATCAGTGCCCGCACGACATGACTATTCTCAGGGTGGTAAGTGTCGCCGGGGCCGTACAGGTTGGTCGACATTACGCTGCGGTAGTCCATACCGTGGCTAACGCCGAACTGAAGGTTGTAGGACTCACAGAGCTTGATTCGAGCAATCTTGGCAACGGCGTAAGGCTCGTTGGTGGGCTCGAGTTGCCCCGTCAAAAGTGCGTCTCGAACATTGGCTGAGGCGCAAAGCGTGGGTATATGCAGCTGCTACCCAAAAAAAGTAGTTTTTGAACGCCGTTATTAAAAGTAGCTGCAATTACATTGGCCAGTATCATTAAATTCTGATAGATGAAGTCAGATGGGTAGGTGTTATTGGCTATAATGCCCCCGACTTTTGCGGCGGCAAGGTAGACTTGGGTGGGCCTGTTCACGGCTAAAAATTCTCGCACTGACTGTTGGTCAGCGAGATCAAGATCAGCGTGATTAAAAGTTTTTATACTATCATTTTTTCGTTTACGCAGATTACGAATAATCGCTGAGTCAACCATTCCACGTTGTCCGGCAACATATATTCTTTCTTCTATCATTCAAAAATCACTATAGCAGAATATAAACACCAGCATTATAGACGACCCAATAAGGCAAGCCAACTATAATTTGATCTTAGCAAAAGATAAATCCATGCAAGAATACAAGCAGATAATATTATTGTTAAGAGCGGGAGGTAGGACTTCGCAAAAAAGTCAGCAATCAAATATCCAATAAAAATGGAAATAAAACTAACCAAAAATGGGATTAAAACCCTAAAAAAAAGCCAACCCTGAAGCCTCCCGGGGTTGAAACGATTGTTGAGCCTGATAGAGATATAAAAAAAAGAAAAAATATTTATAATCAGCGGCGGGATTGATGCTCCTACAATTCCGTACCAATAAGTGAGTGCGAATAGTGCGGGCATCCCCAAAAGTAACGAGTAAAATCCAATTTTTAGATTTGTTGAACTATGCCCATTTGCTAGACCCAAGTTAAATGGCATTAACTGCAGAGAAAGAAAAAGACCGCTTAGCGCTAACATATTGAGAACCGAAATAATATTTCCCGGAAAAATCATCGTTCCAATCCAAAAACCTAAAAAATTCTCGCCAAAAAAGAATATCATGATCGCGCAGTAGGATGCAAATAGTGATATGATGAAAGACATCTTCTCGTACAGCAAAATCGCATCTTCATTTCGATCGAGACTAATTAATTCGGTAAGTCTCGGCAATATTGAGGTAACCAATGGTGTTACGATCAAAACCGATATTTGCGCAAAAGATACGGCAAGAAAATAGTACGACAGTTCCGAAATTGGCCTCAGTGCACCAACTATAAACCGATCAATGTTTATATTTAAACTTGATATAAAGGATATGGCAAACATTCCCACCGCAAATGATCTTATTTTACATACCCGTTTAAGTGAAAAAGTGCCTATATAGAAGCATGCGAAGCCCAATTTGCGCATGATAATCGCACGAAGGATGACGATATATAGCCAGCAAATAATTGCTTGCCACACAAAAAATGAATTGAGATCTTTAAATACATACAGGGGGATAATTACCAAGCCTGAACGCGCAAAGTTGAATGCAATTGACAATGCATTGAAGAGAACATGATTTTGAAGCCCCATAAGGCCGCCACCATACAGAGAGCTTGCTATCTGTGGAATAATTGCAAAAAGCATGACGAATGCATGATCCAAAAGTGCTTTCTTGTTGAAGAGAATTCCGTTTTCAGCGAAATTACTTTCCAGTATATAGAATATAACCAATAAAATAGTTGATGCAATTAAAAGGATTCCAAATAGAATACGCTCAATGCTTACAAGGAGTTTGCCTAATGTTTCATGGTCTTGCTCCCTCGCTGCTTCACGTGCGAAGGCGGAAGAAAGGCCAGCCTCCAAGAAAAATAGCAACCCTAACGCAGTCGAATAAAATGCTATCACTCCAAAAGATTCAACACCTAAGATGCGGACGTAAATCGGAATAAATAAATAGATTGAAAAAAAAGACCACGCCTTCCCAACGTAATTAGCTATTATATTGTGCTTTATATTTTTATTGCGGAGGTTAGTCATTGGTTGATGATTAGCTCGTTGAATGACATTTCAAACTAATATTTCTACATGCAAAAGCTCATCCCTGCAAATTCTCAGACCAGGTCTATGGTAATCCTCCCTTTTTGCAAGGGAGCCAGAAGTAGAGACTTTAAGCGGCCATGGCCAACCGCTGTTTTGGTGTGATGCCGCCCAACGCCATGTTTGCGCGCTCATGGTTCGAGGCATGTTTCTAATCTACGCCTTCGAGTTCATCTCGAATATATTTGAGATTCATCAGAAGGCACTTAATTTGCTCTACGTTAAGACGTTGAGTATTGTGTGAAGTGTAGTCATCCACCTCATTAGCATCTGGAGAGCCTTCCAAAATGTATTTGTCATAGTTAAGATCACGATTATCGGCAGGAATGCGGAAGTAGCGCCCCCGGTCCTCGGCCTTGGCCATCTCCTCGCGTGAAACCAAGCTTTCGTATAGTTTTTCACCATGCCGGGTTCCAATGATCCTAATATCGCCGTTTCCAGAAAACATTTGAGTGAGTGCTGTTGCTAAGTTTGCTATCGTGCTTGCTGGAGCCTTTTGGACAAATATATCTCCTTGCCTGCCATGCTCGAACGCATGCATTACGAGGTCGACAGAGTCCTCCAGTGACATTAGAAAACGCGTCATGGAAGGATCGGTAACTGTTAAAGGTCGTCCAGCTTTGATTTTCTCGATGAACAGAGGAATTACAGAACCACGTGACGCCATCACATTACCGTAGCGGGTAGCACACATAACTGTACCGCCATCTGGGATATTGCGTGACTTAGCTACCATGACTTTTTCCGCCATAGCCTTGGAAATACCCATCGCATTAATTGGGTAGACCGCTTTATCGGTGCTAAGTAGCACTACACGCTTGACATTGTTAGCGATGGCGGCATTAAGCACATTCTCTGTCCCTATGACATTGGTCTTCACTGCTTCCATTGGATAAAATTCGCAGGACGGTACTTGTTTAAGCGCTGCTGCATGAAAAACAAAATCTACTTCGCGCATTGCTTGCGTCACCGACTCATAATTTCGAACATCGCCAATAACGAATTGAATCTTGGAATTGCGCAATTCAATGCGCATATCTTCCTGCTTCTTTTCATCGCGACTAAAAATGACAATCCGCCTTACTTCAGTATCAAGAAAGCGCTTGAGAACGGTGTTGCCGAAGGAACCTGTGCCCCCGGTAATCATTAAGGTTTTGTTTTTTAACACGTTAGTTTTTACCTAAATAGATTTGAAAAGAGTGCAATTGGTTAGAGTGAATAACTCCACTTTGCAAAAAATTATTATCAGCGCTAAGTTTTTAAAAAAAGTTCGCGGTTCAATAAGCATCAAACTCAGTGACTCTAAAGATCAACTCATCTATTTGAGCTTCCGTCAACCAATAACCGCAAGGTAGTGCCAGTATTTGATTCATTGCCAAGTCCGTGCCTGGTAAGGCCGCACGAGGCGCACCAAAGCCGGTGTACCAGTCATTGCGTTGGTGAAAAATGGATGACTTGATGCCGTGTGCTTTAAGGTACTCGAGCAAGGAGTCACGATCCTGACAAAGCACGAGAAATCCCCAGTACGCAGAAGTCGCGCCAGGCATTGGCGTAACAAGTCGCAGTCGAGGCAAACTACCCAGCGCGCTCGCAAGATGGTACGCAACAGTGCTTGTACGCGCTGTTCGGTCTGAGAGAGTATTTAATTGAGACAGCGCTACGGCGGCATTTAGATTATTCAGTGCAGAGGACCAACCTATCTCAGGAACATCTGAATTAGGATTGATCTCACCCCGGACGTCGCGGAATGATTGCCCATCCACACCGAAGCGGCGCAGGCGTGTTGCTCGAGCCGCAGTGGCTGCATCTGGAGTAGCTAACATCCCGCCGTCGATGCCGTTGATTTGCCTGTTTGGATAAAGTGAGTACACGGCAAACTCGCCCACTACGCCCACCGGGCGCCCTTCAATCGTGGCGCCAACAGCATTGTTGCAATCTTCGATTAGTGGAATGCCTCGATCGCGGCAGAGGGCAGCAATGCGCACGGAGTCAGAAGGATAACCAGCGATGTGATAGACCATCACCGCTTTCACCGATGGTTTTAGCTTCGCCACAAGGTCTTCCACAGACATCGACATCGTTTCGGGATCGATGTCAATCCAGACTGGTCGGGCCCCTAAGCGTGCGATTGGAGAATTAGACTGTAAGCATGAAAAAGCAACCGTTGCAACCTCGTCCCCAGCGCGCACACCAGCCAAATGCAACGCCAGCAGCACCGCGCTGGTCAAGTCATTTGTCGAAACAATGTGCTCGCGACCGGCCACAACTGCGAATGCTTGCTCTAAAGCTGCGACCTTTGGACCACTCGCAATTTGCCCCGAGCGAAGCACTTCTAAGGCGGCACCTTCCATCTCAGGCAAACGCACCGGATGAAACAAGTCAATTGTTGATGAAGACATCGTTTCAACCCTTACGCAAGGCCTCGACAATTTCTTCACGATCGTCTTTGCCCACCCACCAACCGCAGGGGATGTGAGTCAATCTTCGATAGTAAGTGTCCACTCCAGGCAATAATCGGCTGAAGGGGCGGAAGACTGAATGCATGTGATTAGGGCGATGCAGCTTCGATGCAGCAACACCGGCTGCCGCCAAGATGCGCTCAACAGCATCAGAGTCATCACTCAGAACGCTGTAGAGCCAGTATGAAGGCTCCTGGCCTGCATCGATCCGCGTGACCGAAAGACCAGGTATCGCTGAAATCTCACGGTCGAAGAACTTTCCGTTTTCAATATGGCGCGAAATCCGCATCTGTATGGTTTCCAACTGGGCGAGTCCGATGACGCCTGCGACGTTGTGCATGTTGTATTTGAAGCCGGGTCTTGTGATGTCCACTTCTGTCCTAGGTACCCCTTTAGCTAAGCCGAACCACCGCAGCTTTTTGGCAGCAGGCACCAAATCGGGGTTACGTATAGTCAACATGCCGCCATCAATAGTGGTCATATGTTTGATGGCTTGCAACGAAAAGATGCCGAAGTCGCCAACGGTTCCAATCGGAGCACCAGCAGAGCGAGCACCTAACGCATGAGCTGCGTCTTCAATAAGCGCAACTCCGTGTTGGTCAGCGATTCGCCGCATAGCAGGCATGTCAACAGGAAAGCCTGCGTAGTGCACGACCAAAATGGCTTTTGTTTTAGGTCCAATGGCAGCAGCCACGGAAACTGGGTCAATGTTACCGGTTTCGGGGTCAACGTCCGCAAACACCGGCTCGGCTCCGCACTGCAGGATTACAGTGTTGGTGGGCTCCGCTGTCATGCTGGTGGTGATGACCTCGTCACCCGCATCGACACCTGATAGCAGCAAGGCGATGTGCAAAGCGGCCGTACCACTGCTGGTGCCCAGCGCCATCGGAAGACAAAAGCTCTTGGCAAACTCCGCTTCGAATTGGTAGGCATGTTCCCCTTCGGCAATCATTCCGCTGTAAAGCACTTCCTCCAGGGCGGGCATCAGACGCATTTTGGGTGGCATAGCCACTTTAACTAATGGAATCACAATAAATCCTCAGGTAGTAATGACAATACCTAAACCAGTTAATCACCTAAAAAATTTACCAGAGTCTAATCGGTACTGCACTATTTGATATTTAACGTTTGCCTCACTCTCTGGGCAGGCTATGTGTTTGACTCCGTCTTTGTCGTCAATTTTTCGAATGGGGATTTTTCGTTCTAGCTCAAATCCCATTTTTTCATGGATAGATATTGCACCGAGGTTGTAAGACATTGCCTCAATTTTAACTTCAGTAACACCAAGCTCTGAAATACACCACTCAATTAGTGCTTTTTCAGCGAAGTAAATTATTTCGGTATTTTTCGTATTCTCGCCTCGCATTAAATGGGCCAGTTCAAACTCAGTTGTAGATATATTTATTGCGCCAATGTGTCCAATTATTTTCCGATCATCATCTTCAATCAGGAATAGAATTGAATCATGTTTATCGACAAGGGATTCAAGATGCAATATCGTTGATTCAACAGTAACCTTTATTTGCGAAGGAAACATTCGATTGAATTTATTTCTCCATCCGGCAATCTTCTCTAATAGTCCTAGCTCAGTCAATATCCATTTACCTACAGGCAATAGGCACCCTATCTTTTGGCCAACATTGTCTAAAATTGAAATGCCATGCAAATTGGCGTCGTCTCGAGAGATTTTTTTGAACAAGTTTATTTTTTTTTGCATTCTAAGCTTTCTTAAATCTGTGACCTACAGTTATCTTCTCAATATGAACTCTTTTGGGCGTCATGTGAGGAAGCAGTTTTGATTTGAGAAAATCAACAAATGCAATCTTATTAAATTGTTCCACCTCGTTAGGCTGCACTATAATTTCTACGTGTTGCCCGGTTATAGGGTTCTTTACTGGGTACGCTTTTACAAGCTCTACATTTGGAAAATCTAACGCCACCCGCTCAACTTCTGATGCCATAAACTTCAACCCGCCAACGTTTATTACATCCCCTATCCGCCCCACTACTTTATAAAAATAACCCTTTTGCTCTACAATATCTTTTGTGTTGTACCAATCGTCACTGTCGAATGGGAAATCGGCGTTAAGATAACCAAGCATTCTTGTTGAAGAACGGATATGAAGAATCTGGTCAACTACTTTTGTTTCCACCCCCTCGCCGCCAATCTTCATATAGAGGCTGTCCCTCGCTTCTGACTTGACCCGGACGATACCCAACTCGGACATGCCAAATGTCTGACGGAAATCCACATGAGGAAGGAGACTGCAGAGTTCGTCCAAGGTGGGCTGATCCATCCTTTCCGTTCCGTATGTAATGACTTTCAAAGAACTTGGAACTCGATCTGGAACGGCACCGCTCATGAGCATCATACGTAAAAATGTTGGAGTGGTAGGCAAGACTTCAACATTATATTTACGGCAAGTATCTAAAATAGAATCTACCGTGCGCAACTCCGGAGCAATCACAACTCCCTTATTGAATAACGTATGCAAAAGCGTATTTATTCCACCAATATGGTCAAACAAGAGAAAGTTGATAGTTCTTAGAGTTGGCCGGGGCGTTTCGAAGCGTTTGAGAAAAAGCGTTAAATCATGCAATATGGCCTTTGGTCGACCAGTTGTACCCGTTGAAAACAAGACCAGGCCCGAATGCTGCAGGCTTCTTAAATGATCAATATATTCATGGCTTCTTGCGTGAATTCGTCTCTCAACCTTTTTTCCTTCGATAACAACATCCACCAAGGCAGAATCAAAGAAATATTCGTGCTCATGGCGGGTATCTACCGTCAGCGGTACAATTGTCACTGCCATATCTATTAGACGCAAAAGCGTCATAATGCTTTGTGGATTAAAATCTCCGATGATCGCAACTACATCACCTTGCTTGATCTCGCTCAAATCAATCAATTGTTGAGTGGTTATTTCAGTAAAGTGAAGTTCTGCCCCTCTGTAAATCAAAAATGGATATGTAATACCTTGCCAGACATCAGAAAGTTTATCTAAAATTTTCATCAAACCCCTCCAACATGAAGAACTTGACCGGACAGCGATGTGTTTCTGGGATCAAGCAAGAGTTCGACCAAATCAGCAACGGCAGAAGGTGTAAATTTCTTTGAGATGACTTGTTGCGATGTAATCTTCTCTATTTGGGCAGAAGTTATACCTTTAAGCAAATCTGTATCGATAGGCCCAGGAGCAATACAATTCACCTTGACTTCGAAATCAGCAACTTCGCGTGCAAATGCTCGCGTAAACCCTTCGACACCGGCTTTAGAGGCTGCATACACAGACTCCCCTTTTAGGCCAAGTGCAACTGCAATTGTAGAAAAGTTAATTATTGATCCACTCTTATTTCTCAACATCAATGGCGCAAACAATTGACAGCAATAGATCGTTCCAAGCAAATTCGTATTAATTACTTTTTGAGTCACTGCAGGGGGTGTGGTGACAGCAAGATTCATTGAAGCGATGCCTGCTGCATTGATCAATCCTTCAACTCTGACTGAGTCTTTCCTTAGGCGTTGCGCTACATTCTTAACCTCATCATAGGAAGACACATCACAACTCATTGCATTAAATGGAATCCCTTCCACATTCCTGGCGAGCCCAAGGACAGAGTGCCCATTATCTATAAGTCGTTCACAGATGGCTCGCCCCAAACCTTTGCTGGCTCCAGTGACAACAATCATTTTTTTGCTACCAATTGCACAAGGAATTCGGATGCCAAGGATTCAGCAGTCCTGAACATGCTACGGGAGCGTGACATTGCTGTATCTGAAGTCCAATCGAACTCAAAACCAAGGTCGGTCGCCATATCTTCGAGCATCAAGCAAAGCTCCACAAGCTTCATAGAGTCCAGCACACCGTTACCGCCAATCAATGGCATATCGTCTGTAACTTCAATGCTTTTATCTTCAAGCAATGAATGAATTTTCAAAAAAACTTCGGATTTGATAGCTGCTGTCATGATTTTCCTTGCTCGATTAAATTCGATTTAATTAGTTTCCGGAATTCCTGTCATAGTTATCTTCATTTCGGACAATATCGTCTTCACCAAGATAACTACCGGACTGTACTTCGATGATTCCCAATGGGATTGGGCCCGGATTGGCCAATCGGTGCACCTCGCCAAACGGAATGTAGGTCGACTGGTTTTCGGTCAAGATCAGGATTTTTTCACCATCCGTAATTTCTGCTTTGCCTGTTACAACAATCCAATGCTAAGCGCGATGATGATGATGCTTTTGCAGGCTGAGGCTTGCTTTGGGTTTTACCTGAATGCGATTAACTTTGAATCGACCGTCTTCATCAACGCTGTCGTACCAGCCCCAGGGACGATGCTCTTTGCGGTGTAGAGTATGTTGTTGCAGGTTCGTGGTTTGCAGCTGAGATACGATGCGCTTAACGTCTTGGCTCCGGTTTTTGTCCGTCACAAGCACGGCATCAGGCGTTTCGACGACGACGAGGTCTTCAACACCGACCAGGCTGACCAAGCGGCTGGAGGCATACTCCAGGTTGTTGCGGCTTTCAGTGGTAAGCACATCACCCAAGTGGGCGTTGCCTTGCTCGTCTTTGGGTAGCACGCTCCACACGGCATCCCAGGCGCCGAGATCGCTCCAGCCAGCATCGAGCGGAAGCATCTTGGCGGGGAAGTCACTGCCCGGGCAGTGCTTCATGACAGCGTAGTCGATGGATTCGCCGTGGATGGCTGTGAATTCGGCTTTACCAGGGCGGATAAAGGCGTTGTCTTGCGTCTTGCCGTTCCAAGCTGCTACGGTTGTATTGGCGATGTCTGGGCGGAAAGAAGTTAGCTCATTGAGCCAGACCGAGGCCTTGCGTACGAACATGCCGGCATTCCAGTAGTAGCCGCCTTGATTGAGGTATTGCTGCGCAGTGGTAGCGTTTGGCTTTTCGACAAGGCACTGAACGGTCATATCCCGGCCGTCGCTTTGATTTTTGGCTTCGATGTAACCGTAGCCGGTTTCGGGCAGGTCGGGGACGATACCTAACATTACGATGTTGCCACCGATCGCCTCGCTAATGGCTTGCCGCATGGTCTGGGTGAAAGCGGTTGCTTTGAGCACAGTCTGGTCGGAGGGGAGTGACCACCAACACAGGATCTTCACCATTGGCTTGTGAGGCCAGTGCCGCAAACGTTAGTGCCGGAGCCGTGTTCCGGCCAACCGGTTACAGCAAAGCCGCCTCCAATTCGATATCAGCTTCGCGCAGCTGTTCGGAAGCTATAAAGCGGTGCTCTTCGCCGGTGACGATGAGGGGCTTAGCAACTTGTATTTCTTCTGCACCCAACCCCACCAGTCGATGGGCCGCTTGCTGGAACAAGCTTTTTTTGCCATTTCGCGACAGGAACTGCTTAGCGAGGCCGGCTCGAGACAGCGGCCACAAGCGGGCGCCTGAAACGCCACAGAGGATGACGGGGGTGACGTTGATCATACCTTCTGAGTTCCTTCATCGCCAGGCTTTTCAACTTCGGACCTTAGCGCTTCAATTTCGGCCTTTAGGGCCTCGTACTCATCCCTCTTGCGCTGCAGAAATCGGTGTGTAATAGCGGCTTTTTCGGCCAAACCAGTTGGGGTGAGCACATAAACGTAGCCAAACTTGTTCTTGGAATTGGCGAAGTTTTTCATCTTCACCAAGCCTTTTTCCATAAGCGCCTTGAGGCAGTAATTCAAGCCGCCCACGCTGATGTCCAGTTTCTCGGCCAGTTCGCGTTGGGTGAGGTCGGGGTTCTCTTGCAGGATGCGCATCACCCTGAAATAAGTGTCTTCTTGTAGTTTGGCTTGGCGACTTGTCATAGAGTTGACGAGTTAAGTTTGTGCGGATGAATTTGAATGTGTTTTTCGCACGCTACCGCCGTGCCGTATCACGTTCAGCAAGCGCGGTCGCGGGGAATAGCAAAGTTAAGTTCTGTAAGAACTTGAACATTGTAGCCGGTGCGCAGTCGTTCGGTCCACACCCTGATCAAAAATATTTCTCAAGAGTAGAAGGGTTCAAGCGTCGGTCTCTTGTTCCTGCTGCACTGCCTCCTCCATTCTGACGGAGTTCACCGCCATTTCCAGTTGGGTCAGGATTTGGGGCTCGTGGCGGCCGATGTAGCTTTTGACGGCCTAGTTGGCTAGCAGCTTGGTGAGGTTGCCATTGGCCACGACCAAGTTGAGCAGGTCGGCGCCGTAGTTGGATTCGGCCTCCTGGTACTTCTCCTGCACTTGGTTCATCTTCTTTTCCAGCTTTTCGATCTGCTCGATGGGTGCGGTCTTCTTCTCCCGCTCGACCGGCTTCACATCGGTGCGCTGCTCTGGTGGCGTGGCCTTGAGCAAGGCCTCAGCATGAGCCACGGTGATGGTGTTGCTGGCAATCATCAGTTCAACCGCCTCGACCTGGCGGAAGGCCTTCATGTTGCGGAGGACGCGGGTGACGTCTGGGGTGAACTGTTTGTCCTGCAGCAAGTCGATAGCCTCGGGGCAGTTGTAATGACCTAGCGGAATCTGCTCAGATCAAGCTGCTAATTCAAACATTTTAAATGCCTGGATGGTCGTCTTCATTTTCAGCGCCTGATGAGGGCGTTGTTGGTTGTAGAACCAAATCCAGTCCGCTATCACCCGAATAGCATGTTGCAGCGTCTCAAACCGTTGCCGGTGGACACACTGCTCCTTGATCGTTCGAATGACCCTCTCCACCAATCCGTTTTGCTCTGGGAAATGCGGCGTGATGAATTCCTGTTGCAAACCGTAACTCTTGACCAGTCGGGTATAGCTACGACTTGTAAAAACCAACCCGTTATCGCTTCTCAGCAGGAACGGGGTTTTCACACGGCCCAACGTGCCATAACAGTTGACCAAGGCTTGCTCCAGCGCTGACTCTGCCGGCGTGGCCTTAGCCGATCTCGATAAATGCAAGCCCAACAGTTCACGGGTGGAGCAATCAATCACCACCGCCAAGCTTGCCCAGCCATCTCGCCCTGTCCAGACACGACACAGGTCTGTCGCCCAACGCTCATCTGGGGCTTGCGCCATCGATGGCATCGCTTGTACCCGCGGCCTAA
>JACCDX011822758.1_pt1 | contig 18492 bp, 24 predicted proteins | sample 7449681 | NCBI WGS metagenome assembly JACCDX01 (sample SAMN15323450, study PRJNA562643) | freshwater metagenome | isolation source: river surface water | place: USA:Blue River Watershed | collected 2017-08-18
GTACAGCACCTTGCCGCGTGTCAGCTGATTGGTCGGGAAGTCGGGCAGGTATCCCGAGGAAATGCCCTGCTTGGACATGTCCTGCACCAGCTTGCCAATCGTTGCCCCCGCATCCGTGTCGCCTGCGGCCAGCGACAAGGCGCTGACGGCAAAGTTGTAGGCCGAGTCGCCATCCGCGACCGTGATGTCGAGGTAAGTGTCCATCTGCGATTCGCGACCGCGACGCACTTGCTTGATCTGGCCATCAAAGATGATGCCGAAGTTGCCCTCATAGCCCGCCTGCAAAACCAGCCGCGTAAATTCCGGCACGGGCTTGAATTGCTGGATGCGGTTCGCAGTTTCGTTGCTGACGTTGTAGACGCGAACGTCGGCGTTATTGGGGGTCTGCGTGTCGCCCCTGCGCACTTGAAACGTGAATCGCAGCGCCGACAGGTCAATGCCCTCGCCGCTGTCGCCAGCGACGATTAGACTGGCCTTGCGCAGATATTGCTGAATGCCCATTAGTCAGTCACCCAATAGATGAATGATTCCGTTCCGAGGTTTGTGTACGTCGGCACTGCGTCCGGCTCGGCAGCGGTTTGCACCCACATGCGCCCGCCAAAGTTCAAGTGCGGGTATTGCGCCAGCAAGTTCGCGCCGGTCACAAGCGGGATGCCGTTGACGATTGGCTCGTTGTTGATGTCGGCAATGTCCATGAACCAGCCGCCCTCGCTGGTGTTCTGCCACTTCAGCGTGATCCAGTAATCGACGTTGCTCAGAGTGATCTTGAAGATTTCCGGGATGCTTTTGGTCGGAATCTTGTAGAAGTTCGCCATTACCAGCCCCCCGTATTGCTCGCCGCCTGCGCGGCATTGACCGCCGAACTAACGACAGGCGGGGCAGAGCCGCCCGGCGATGGCACGGCAGAAATCGGGCTGACCACGCCGGAATTGGTTGTCGAGGCCGTGCTTTCCGGCGTTTCCTGCTTGTCGGCGGTTGGCACGGTCGTTGCCTGCGTCGTCACCGTGATGACTTCGCGGCAGGTTGCCGTCACCATCAAAACCGCCGAGGTTTTTTCGTCGGTCGTGCGCTGGATGCCGACCAGCAGCATGTTTTCGTACAGCCTGCGCGATGTCTCGATGGCGAACGGCACGCGGGCTTCTTGCAGCGCGATGAGCTGCGAGTAAACGCCGCTCACATAGTCCGACCCGCTGATATAGCCGTTCTGGATGTCGGAGACACCCGCGCCGCCCGTGACCGCTTTTGCGCTGCTGTTCGACCAGCCGCACTTGATGACCACTTCAATCGGCTTCTTGTAGGAATGATCGGTGATGAATGCGCCCGACTCGACGGGATGCTCGGTCGTTTGCAGCGTGTCGGTCGAAGTTTCCTCGAGCGTTGCCTGAATCTCGATGCCGCCGAGATTGCCCTTTGGCGTGAGTGACAAGTAATCGAACATTAATTCACCGCTCCCGACATGTTGCGCGCCATGTTTTGATTCACGATGCTCTGCTCGCGCCCGATGGCTTTCGCCGTCGCCTGCGGGTCAGTCGCGCCCGTGACCGTGATATTGGTCGTCTGCGCAATCTGCACCGCCTGATCGCCACGCATTGCAGCCTCTTTGTCTTTGTCTCGCGGGCGCTCGTAATACTTCGACACGATCTCGCCCGCCTGCTTGGCGTTTGTGGCAGCGCGCAGCATGTTGCCTGCCCGCTTTTCCGCGCCCTGCGTCAGCTCGTACTGCACGAATGCAAGCTGTTCTTGCATCGTTGACTGGCGAATATCCTTGCCAAACGTCTTGAAGAATTCGCGCTGGCGGTCGGGATGCCACTGAGCGATGCCGTAAGCCTGCCCGTTGTCGCCCACCGCCTTCGGGTTCATCGAGCTTTCGCGCTGGAGGTTGGCCACGATTCCCGCAGCCTGCTCTTTCGTCCAGCCCATGCCCATGAAAAATTTCATCGGGTCGGCCAGCGAGGATTGCGGGCCGGGCTTGGCGGGCGATCCTTTTGGCGCAGGCGCAGCCGGTGCGGGCGCAGCCGGGGCAGGCAGCGTCGGCGATGCCACGGGCGCTGGTGCGGCAGGCTTGGCCGAGCCTTTTTTGGCCGCGTCCTCTTTGGCCTTCAGCGCTTCGCGAACCCGCTTTTGTTCCTCGTAGCTGCGACCGAGGCCGAATTTGCTGGCGAAGTTGTCTACTGCCGAAGCGCCGGGAACGTTTTCATCGATCCATGAGCCGAGCGCGTCATTCGGGTCTGCTGCCTCGATTGCTTTGTGCGCGGCATAGCCCACAGCGCCCACAGCGGCAACCTTGCCCAGCGCAGCAACCAGCCCGCCCGCCGCAGCCGTTGCGCCGCCGATGCTGGTCGCCATCGTCACGAACGATCCGGCCAGATTGAGAATGCCGCCGATGATGGCCGCGCCGCCGAACATATTCAGCACGCCGATTAGCACGAGCAATTTCGTGCTCCAGCCGTCCGTCATCTTGTCCAGCGCGATGAGTTTGTCGGCCAGCCAAATCAGCGCCGGGAAAACGATGCCCGCCAGCTCAAGCAATAGCTCGATGACGCTGGCAATTTTCTCGGCAATCTCGTCGCCGTGCTGCGCGAACCAGTCCGAGAATTTACTTAGCTCTATGCCGAGCTTCGCAAATAGCTTTTCTCCGATCTTTGCAATGAAAATGTCGAAGTACGCGCCCAGCTCTTTGAGCTGGTTCATAAAGGCTTTCGCGTCGTCGGTCGCCTTGTCGAAGCCGGAATTCTTGTAAATTTCCTGATACTTGCGGATCGAATCTTCGAATTGCCCGCTCTGCATTGCCAGCAGCGTGCTTTCGTTGATGTTGAGCAAGTCCGCGATTGGCTTCGCTGCCCAATAGTCCTTGTTCTTCAGGATGCGGCTGAGTTCAATCATCAGCTCGCCGGTATCCTTGAGCTGGCCGTTCGCGTCGCGTGTTTCCACGCCCAGCGATTTCAGATAGCCCTCCGGCATTGGAGTCTCGCGCATGAACCGCGCAAGCCCGTCCAGCGAGCTAGTGACATCGCCCGCGTTCGCGCCGAGGCTCTGCGCCGCAGCCTCAAGCGCCCTGATGTTGCTGGCGGCAGTCTTTGTGCGCAGGCTCGTGTTGTAGAGGCGCTCCAGATTGGAGGCCATGGCCATCACGCCCGCGCCCACGGCAAGCGCTGCGCCCTGAATAGCGGCAACCAGCTTGACCACGCCAGCGGTCGCATTGCCGACATTGGTCGTGAAGTCTTTGAGGGATTTTTGGTCGGTTTTGAATCCGAGGGATACCAAAAACTCTTTGATGACTTCAGCTTGCGCCATTGTTCTTTTCCGCTAGTCGTTGGGCTAGTGCTTCGTTGTCGGCCTTGCAGATAGCCGCGTCATTCATCAGCGCGATGTCTGCAAGGTCGATGCTTCCGTTCTTCAGGGATTCATAAGAGCAAAGCCCCGCCAGTACCGGGGCGAGTAGCCAGTCCTCGCCATCCGGCAACGTGCGCCAAGTTACGCCGTCGCTTGCGTCGGGTCGCTCGTCTGGCTCGTAAGCAACCCTTGAATAAAAGGGCCGAGTGAGTCCTGAATAACCCGCACGACGATCTGAATGATGGTTCCCAAATCCATGTCGTCAAACATGCAAACTTTGGCGTTGGAATTCCATACTGCCGTCCAGCCGTTCGAATGCTTGCGTTGAACGACTGACAGGCAGTTGGACATCACATACTCACTGGCCTCGTCGCTCATGGCTGCAAGGCCGTCCGCGAACGGTTGCAGCACTTCGGCCAGCCCCGGCAAATCCGCGAGCAAGTTGCCGTCCTGCGAAATCTTCACAAAGACGGGAACCAGCGTCGGGATGATAGGGGCGATGCGCCGCGAAACGTGAAACTGCTGAAACGCGGTCATCTTGCCAAAGCGATAAGTATTGCCAGCAAGGTCAAATTCAGTCATGCGGGTTTCCTTTGATTAGTAAACGCCCAAAATCGAATCGATCTTCAGGCTGTCGAAAGTCCACTCAACGATGTCGCCGTCCTTCTTGTAGTTCAAGGCTGGCTTTTTCTTGAATGCGCAATCGCGTGCCGTGGTGATGTCGCCCGATTTTGGGTTTGAAACAGTGATGAAGTTGCGACCGTGCAGCGACGCATCAAGGGTCTGCGCGTCGTACATCGCCTGCAAGATAGCATTGCTTGGCGATGTTTTAAGGAATCGCAGCGTCACGGTTCCCGACTTGTCTGCGTGCAGCGAGTGCATACCTTCGCCGTCAGCGCCGATCATCATGGTGTTCTTGTCGCCCGCCATTTCGACGGTAATGCCTTCCTCCGAGACAGCAGCGCCGTAACCGAGATTGACCACGCCGGTCGGGCCGACCATCGTCGCGACTACATCCTGAAAGCTGTAAGTTGCCATTTTCTGTTTCCCTTTTTCCGATTAGCGGTTGACGGAGATGATCGCGTTGACGAAGTGAACCGCACCCGCCAGCTTGATTGCGCACTGAATGACCGGCGCTTTGCGAGCTTCGCGGTCGGCCTGCGATTGCATTGCCACCGGAGGCGCGTAGACGTAATAACCCTTTGACAGCGTGTCGCCTTGATTCAGCGCGCCAAAGCCTGCGGCATTCCATACGCCCGGAGCGACGAGGCCGTTGGCCACTGCCTGATCCAGAATCTGCGTGACGGTTGAAAGAATGACGTTGATGCCCGCATCGGTCTGCGGAATCTTCGTCAGGCTCGTGTACAGCAGGTTATAGATGGCGGTCTGCACTGCGTTTTGCAGCCAGTCCGTGCCGTGTACTTCATCGAAGAAATACCCGTTGACCATCACGCCTTCTTGAATGATCGACGTGTCGTTGTTGTAGGCGACGAATACGTTGCAGTTCTTGCCCGACAGCGCGTTCGCTTGCGTCGAGGTCAAGTATTCAGCAGCAACGCCCGGCTCTTGCTTGAATTTGATCGTCAGCGTCGTATTGCTGCCGTTGAAATTCACCGTGAAGGCGCGGCCAAAAATCGAGGCTGCGGCATACGGGCTGCTCGTGCTGTACTGAACGAAGGTGCGCTTATAGCCCAGCGCCTTCAGCAGCGATGCGAGGTCGGTCGTGCTGGTTGCGTCCAGCGTTGCCGTGTCCTGCGTCGTGATGCCGAAAATGCGGCTGGAGCCTGCGCCCTCGATGAAGCCTGCAACGTCGGTGTAATCCGAGTTAGCCGGGGCAACGGTCGAGGCCACATAGAGGCCATACCAGTCGTTCGACATATTGGCCAGCATCGCCACAGCGTCAACCAGCGATTCGGCTGCGATGCCGTCAATTGCGACCGCGCCTTGCGCTGCGCCGATCTTCAGCAGAGCCGCGAGGTCAGTGCCGGTTGCCGGAGCCGTGGCCAGCGAAAGGGTCGAGCTAGTGCCGGTCGATTCGCTTTCGATGCGGAATCGGCTGTTGACGGAATCCCAAACGCAGATGGCATTGGTCAGGGATGCGCTGACGATGGATGCAACGCCGTTCAGGTTCGTTGCGCTGGAGAAGTTCACGCCCGTGATGTCATAGGTCGTGCCGTTGACTGCGATGCCGAATGCGCCGTTCGTGATGCCAGTGAAGTTTGACAGCAGTTGCTGCGATGCCGACAGGATGCCGCCGCGCAGGACTGCGAAGCTGTCCGAGCTTGCCCAGCGACCGACGTACAGCGTCGAAGGCTGCGGCGACTGGCCAAAGAACAGGGCAGCAGCGCCGTATTCTGGCGCGCTCGTGCCAAAGTCGTTCGCGACCGAATCCAAGCTGTTGTAAAGGCGAATGCGCTCATTGGTATCAATGACCGTGCTATCGCCCAGAATCATCAAGCTGCCGAAATTGCGGGTCTGCGCAGCGACAGGCGACATAAGCACCTGCACGTTGACGACGTTGTTTACTGAGAGTCCGAGATTTGCCATTTTTTCCTCGTTTGTTAATTGCTGATAATTCCGATTGCGTCCGAGATAAGAACGGCATCGGCTGATAGCACGTTAAGCACCCCGTAGGTGCGCTTTACTTGTCGCCTAAACGTCAGCGCCATGTCATACCGCCTGATCCACTGCTGATTTACCAGCTCGGGGACAGGCCGAAACGGTTGGCATTCCACAAAGGCAATGCCCACTTGATTTAGCGCCTCGATGTTTTGAGGCAGCGCTAAACCGTCGCGCAGCGCCGCCGCGTACCGTTGCGCCTGCGGCCCGTAAAACGTACAAGCAAGTTCGATTTGCTCGTGCCGGTTTAAATCGTCCTGCCCTTGCCCTGCGCCGATGTGCTTCAGGTAAGGGCCAGCGTCGGGCGTTATGTCCATCACGCCGATGGCGCACCAGTTCACGCTCGGCTCCGGCTGCTTTGGGTTTGTCGGTTGCCATCGAGGGCGCACATTCTGGCCGGGCAGGCCGGTGATGCCCGCGACTGCCTGCTGGAATTGCGCATCGAGGTCGGCATCCTCAAGGGGCGGCGATGCTGCAACCGGAGCTAAGTAGCCCCCGGTCGCCGATGTGTTTGGCATGGTTTACCCCGCGAGAGGAAGAATGTCGCAAGTCGCGCAAACGAAGCCGCGACCAAAATGCGAATAGTCATTAACTTGGCTGACCGTGTAGCGCCTGCCGCGCCATTGCACTACGTCTGCCGTATATCCTGCTTTGCCGTCCATGAGCGGGAATCGCGAGTGAATCAGGATCGAGCCGACAATCCGCTCGCCCTGCGCAATGCGCTCCAGAATGTCGCCCTTGTCGCTTGTGACAACAGCCGAGAAACGCATTTGCCGCAGGACGTTGACCGCCAGCCCGTTGTTGCCAATGGTTTGCACGGATCGCTCGCACACGAGTCCCGTGTCCATGAAATCCGGGTCAGCCAGAATGTCTGTTACGTCGAGCCGTGCCATTACTTCGCCTTTCTCACGACAAAGGTGATCGCGTTTCTCAGTTGGCCGGTATCAATCAGCGGCTTTGCAAAGGCAGTGCCGGGCGCGTTGCCCTCCCGCCTGCTTTCCAGCTCCAGCTTTGCGCCTTTGCGCCCGCGAGCGGCTCTCGCCTCAAGCGTTGCATCGGCCAGCGGGATAAAGTCGCCGCTGTTGATCTTGCGCTGCACGCCGGTCGAGGCAATCATTCCCGCCGCCGTCATTTCAGCGTCCATCTTTTCCGCGTTGCCATTGAGCGCAGCGGCTGCGGCTTTCTTCAGGCGCGGCTCAAACTTTTCTTGACCATCGCGCACGCCGGGCATGAGGAAAGGTCGCGCCGGAATGTTGTTCGCCGGGCTTCCGTACTCGTGAATGAACCCGAGCGCGGCATTCGTCATCGGCCCGGATTCCTCGTCGTTGCGGCTGCTTGTGTCCTCCGGGATGCCTACTAGCACCCGCTGGCTGACCAGCGAATTGATGTTGGCGACGATCTGCTTGAGCTTGTCCGACTTGATGAAATCGCCGCTCATAGCTGGATGCCGCCAGCGCCTGCCCAGCGGGCAAGCTGTAGGAACCGAATGCCGTAGCTCGTCGCGTTCCAGAATCCGGCGTTCTCCAGCGTCACCGATGCGCTGTCATAGCTTGCGCTGACCTTATCGACTGACTTGGCCGTCTGCGGGCCGTTGACCGTCCCCGGCACGCCGCCTGCGCTGGCCATGTCAGCGTCGCGCTGCCCAGTGGCCAAGTGATGCGCCACGAAAAGCGCCGTGCCGTAGTCCAGCGTGTCGCCCCAGCGGTCGGCGTTGAGCATGACCGCCGCCAGCCCGAGCCAGAATTCAATCTGCAATTCCTGGTAAGTCGAAGTGCAGGCAAATTCCGGGAATTGGCTTCTAAATTGGGCGGGGGTCAGCATCGCTTAATTTCCTTTTGGCGGTCGTCCGCGCCGTGCGGTCGGCTCTTTCGATTCTTCGGCCTGCGGCTCTGCTTTCGGCTCTGCATCCGCTGTGCAATGCGCCTTGACGTACCAATGGTCGGCCAGCGCGCCAGCGATCTTTTCGCCGACTGCAAAATTCTTTTTCTCGCCCTCTGCCGTCACCAGCATGAAAGGCTTGTTGACAATCAATGTCATCGCTATCCCCAAAGAAAAAGCCCCCCGGATGATTGCTCACCCGGGGGCAGTTGCGACTTTTAGATACCGTCGCGAGCGCCGATTGTTTCCGGATACACCAGCTCGACAGCGCCGAGGCGACCGAAATAGGTCGTCAGTTGACGCAGGTCGCGGTATTCCAGCGGAGTGCGCTGGAGCGGAACCAGCGGGAAGCGCACGCGCATTGGGTCTTTGGTATACGCGACCATGCGCTGCGTTCCCAAAGCGCCACGGCCAGTCAGCCACTTCAGCGGCTGGATGTCCAGCGGGCGACCGTTGATGCTGTTCGACAGGCTGTTGTTCTTCAGGAATTCCAGCACGGAGATGTTACCGGCGCTCGACACGATGGTCGCCACGAGGCGCGAGTAGTTCACCGGGTCGATCAGCAGACGATCCGGGCAAACCGCATAGGCCGATGCAGCCCAAACCGAGTTAATCAGTTCGTTCACATCGTTCAGGATTTGCTGCGGGGTCGCGCTCGACCAAGTGCCGGTCTGCGCGCTGGTGACGTTGGTCATCGAAGCATGGTTCACAAGGCCGGTCAGGCCGAGAGCCGTGTCGCCGATGTAAATCTGCTCATCGATGTCCATCTGATGCTTGAGCTGCATACCGGCGAATTTCTGCTGGTCAACCGGGCGACCCAGCTTTTGCGCCGATTCCAGTTCAGGAATCGTCCAGCCGAGCTGCATGGCCCACAGCGACAGCGGCGAAGTGGTTTTGCCGATGTCCAGCGAGATGCCGGTGATCGCGGATGCGTCCTTGCCGACCCATGCCTTGCCAGAGCCAGCAACGCCAGCAGCGGCAGCAAAGGACGAATTGGTGAATGCCGAGAATTCATCGGCAATCGAAACGTCCTCGCGCAAGTCGATGTCACGCGACCACGTTACAGCGGCCAGCGGCTCGTGCAGGCGCTGGTCAAGGCGCTCCAGCTCGCCGATCAGGAAAGCGCCGGACGAATCGATGGTGCGTGCGTCGAAGGTCATAAGACCGTCTTTGAATTTGATTCTTTTCATTTTGTCAGTCCTTATCGCTTAGATATTGAATGCGATTTCGACGTTGCCGGATGCGTCAGCCGCGCCCATAAACGTCGCGCCCGCGACCACGATGGTGTTAGTGCTATCGGCTGCTGCTTCGATGCCGCCGATAGGCTTGCCGGTTGCCGCTGCTGCCACGCGAACGTAGACAGCGCCGCCCAGCGCAGCCGTGCCAGCGTTCAGCTTCACGCTGACGTAGCCGCGACGCAGAACGTCGGCAGCGCCGGAGGTTTTCGGAACCGAAGTGCCGAGCGGGTCGGATGCGTTCGCGCCTTGCGTCGGGTACGGGCGCACCAGCAGGCCATAGACGCTGGCTGCGGTATCACCAGAGCCGACCGGGACAAACTTGCCCGAGGCGATCTTGCCGAACAGGCCATAGGCCGAGAACGGGGCAGACGAATCGAAAATTTGCGTTTCGATGGTGGACACGGACTGACGAGTCACATCGCCCGCGATGCCCTGCGGCATTCTGTACAGAAATGCGGTCATTTGATTTTCCTTTTTCAGTTAGCGGGCGTTGCGATTTGCCCAAAATTCCCGGTTCCGGGCATTAATTTCGGCCACGGACAGCGTGCGGCCAAAATCCTTCACTGCGGCAGAGGGGCGACCCGCTGCTGCGTTGTTCTTCACGCGCATCAGTTCGGCTGCGCCCATGAATACAGCGGCCAGAGCCGGAGCTTTCAGCGAGTCGATGGTGCGGCCAGCAAGGAACGGCTCGATAGCTTCGCGGCCTGAGTCGGTCGCATAGGCTTTCCTCAGCGTCTGCCGGATGTAGGCATAGGCTTCTTTCTTCGCGTTTGCTGCGTCGCCGGTTTTGAAGGACGAACCCGGCGCGAGGATTTCAGCGCGGGCGACGATCTTCTTGATCGAATCGCCGCTCAAAACCTTGCCCTTGGCTTCGCCGTTCGTTTCAGCAGATTCAGCGCCGAGAATCATGTCGGTCACTTCTTCTTCTTCCATGTCCGGGTCAGCCTCGTCGCCCATTGCCTCTTTCTTTTCGACGGCAGTGGCTACAGCAGCCGAGTCGCCCGCTTCGTCGTAGCCATCGGTCGGCTTGCCAAGTGCTTCGACAAGCTTAGTGACGGCCATTTCCAAGCGCTCGACGCGGGACAGCACTTCGCGATCAAGGTCGTTGTCGATCTTTGCCGCCTCGCCCTCGCCCTCGTCGCCTTGCTCGTTGCGCATTTCCTGAAGTTCGGCTTTCACCGCTTCTTCATCCTTGGCTTTGACCGCAGTCATCAGCCGATCCCAAAAGCTGCGTTTCTTCATCTTGAAGTCCTCGTCTTGAATTGAACATCGCGGGCCTGCGCGGCCACGCTCTACTAAAGCAACGTGGTTCCCCACGATGTCACGCTGGATACCCCTGCCGGGATACTCTTGCTCGTATGTCGCCTCGTAGCCAGCCGAGACTTCCGGCAGAGCCTTGTTGACATACTCGATTGCCTTTTTGTCGGTGATGACCAAATCAGCAATCAGCAAATCGTCTTGCAACCCGTCGCCGCGCCGCACGTTCTGCACCACGCCAATAGCAAGTTGCTGCCAGTTGTCGGGGGTGACGAACTCTTCGGGGTGCTCGACCGTGACGGCCTTGCCCTCGAAGCTCGCGATCGTTTCGTCCCTGAACACTTCCTCGGGCGGCCGCATCACGCGCACTTCGCCGTTACCAGCGTCCTCAAGCGGCACTTCGCTGCTCAGATAGAGCTGCTCGCCGGTGCGCGCAATCGGTACGTCGTGGCATACAAGGAAGCCTTCAGGGGTTTCGCTGCGCCTTTCACCGATTTTTTCGGTGACGTAGAAGCGCATCCGGTCGCCTGTCTGCGCTCGTGCGTAGTCGGTTGTCTTTGTCATGTCGCCCTCATTGGCTACGCACGGGCAGGATCGCAGTGACTGCAAGCCGCTTGCTTGGCGTGCTTGTCTGAGCCAACGCCTTGATGTTGTAGTTCGAGCCGTTGATGCCGCCGCTGACGGGCTGCTGCACCATCAGGCTATCGACGGTCAGCACTGCCGCGCCGGTCAGAATGTTGCTGGGCGTCGGATCAGCGCCCGCGCTTACCTCAACGCTCACGGACTCGATGCTTGCGAGGGTTTCGCCTTCGTCGAGTGCCGGGGAAAAATCGAACGTAACGATGATTGCCTCGTCCGGGTCTTTGTCGGTCAAAAGATTGCAGCTCATGGAGTCGCCTTGTAATTTCGTTCGCTTGCCTGCGCTGCGTTGATCGGCGCATGCGCAGAAACCCTGGCGCGCTCATTTGCTACGGCCAGCGCACTCAATGCCTCGCGCATGGCTGCATAGTTGCGAGCAGCGCCCTCAAGGTTGAATCTCGGGTCAATGACATACCGCACGAGCGCGACGACATCGGCGGCTGTCACGCTTTCGACGATGGACTGCGTACGGGCGTAATCGGCGACTGATGCGTCACCAGCAAGAGCGGCTTCAATCAACTCGGCCGCTATCATCAAAGTTTGGGTTGCCTCGTCCGAGGCATTAGCTACCTCAATTGCATCGGCGTCTGACGCCCGCGAACGGTTAGATTCGTCCGACGCGCTAGCTGCCTCGGCGATCTGCCTAAAAATTGCGATGGCATAGTCAGCCGCATCCGTTGCTGACGTTGCCTCGATTACTTGTGCGATGCTGGCCGACGCTGCTGACGATGTGTCCGTTGCGCTTCCCGACTCGTTTGCTTGCGCTTCCTGCGCTGAGCTACGAGCAATCGCTTCGACTGCCGCCACTTCCTCGACAATTGCCGCGAGCACCGTCACAAGCCCGTCCGACGTATCAGTTGCTGCCGCTAATTCTGCTTGCGCCGTCACGGCCGAAGTCGCGTTCGATGCGCTGTCGGCGGCGCTGACTGTCTCGCTGGCCGCTGCGCTCATCGACGCTGCACTGCTTGCGCTGTCATCCGCGCTCACTGCCTCATCAACAACCCCGCCAATGAACAGGGCCGAATCCGTGCCGTCCACGGCCGTGGCGACTTCGCTGGCGTTTGTTGATGTCGACATGCCTGCCGCAGCCGAATCGAGCGCAGAGGCCGATTCCGTGGAGCTGGCAGATGCAGCCAAGGATTTTGTTGATGCGTCGGCGGCCGTGGCCGACTCGTATGCGGCGACGCTGATCGAAGTCAGACCGTTCGTGCTGTCGGTGGCGCTTGTGTTTTCGCTTTGGCTGGCGGCTGCTGTCAGCGAGCGATTCGCAACATCGTTTGCGCTCACCGACTCCGAGACGCCACGGCTAAACCATTGACGCAAACTCCATTCCGCTATCGGCGCGCTGGCGAATGGCAGAAATCCGAGCATGAGCGTCCAAAAATAAGCCCCGCAAGAGCGGGGCATCGTGAAGCGGTTTAACGCATTGATTCAAATTCCAGCAGCGCCCGCGCCCGGGCGACATCGGCCTCATACGACAGTCGGCAATGCTCACGCTTCCACGGGCTAAACAGCAAGTTGATGAGCGATTCCGTGTGCCTCCAGCCGCAGCGATGCACCCGCCCGCTGATGGATTCGTTGGCGGTCGTGCTTTCGTGCTCGGGAAGGAATGCCACGTTGCAAAGCTGGCTCAACGCATCGCCGATTTTGTACAGCCTGCCTGTCATTCCGGCCAAGCCAGCTCAGGCAAGTCGGCTTCGATGTCCTCGTAGCCGCTTGGAACCGGACGAGTGCCAGCCTGCACTTCGGCCATGATGTCGTACAGCGCCGCCCAAGTCGCATCACGCGCAGCAACACTGTATTGGCCTTCCACTTGGAACTTTTCGACGGCGCTGGTCGCGTACGTGCAAGCAGACAAGATGCCATCGTAGTTCCGCGTTCGAGCAAAACTATCGAGCCGATCTTGCGTAGCTTGCACGATGCTCGCCTCAAGCTGCTTTTGCTTGGTTGAGATTTCGTCGGCAGCAAGGTCGCGCACCGCCCAGGTCGTCTCCCACCGCTGCCGCGCCGTACTCCACGCGCATCCAGATGGTTCGGCCGCCTGTGTAATGGGGTTATGCTCAGGCGCCCCCGTGACCACAACATTCGCCGCGTTGTAGGACGCGAGCGTTTCGTTTTTCAGGTCGGGGAAATAGACACCAGGGTTGTCGTCGTACAAGTCGGCCGCCGCGTATGGATACTTCACTACTGCCGTGCCTGCGTATTTAACGAGCGCCATTATGTAAGGCTCCGTGTTGGTTTAATTGCGAGCATGATGCCGGCGACGTTGGTTGTGCTGCCAGTAGAAATAGAGCGTGTTCCGGTTGGGCCTTTTGCAACCCCTTGCGTGCATACGATATAGCTTGGCGGGGTCGCATCATTGTCCGTTACGCGAGCTGTCATGCCGGGGGGTATGCCAAGAGTCACCGATGCCGCGGCCCGTGCTGCGGCAGCAATCACGATTGATTGGCTGGCGCTTGGCGAGATGCTTGGCAGGCTCAACGGGTTTGCTCCAGTAATGAAGCTTCCAATAGCGTCATAGGCGGCATATCGGAACGTCAAAATTGAGCCAGACAACCTATTGGTTGCAATCGCATTCACGAACGTATGGCTTGCTGGCTCCGATCCAGTCGCATTTTTGTAAGCAAAGCACAAACCCGTTGCGTCGTTCAGGTCGGCAACCTCAGACCATCCTGCGGGGGGTGTCCACGTTCGTCCCGTCGTCGTAGTTTCCGATGACAACAGTGCGATCATCAGATCGCCGTTTGCCGTTCCTGACGGGGTATTAATCGTCAGGTCTGCGCCATTAACCGTGGTTTGCGTGCTGGCGGTTGAAATAAAGTCCGGCTCAATATCCGGCTCGTTTGTGATTTGTAGCGTCAGGCCAGAAACCGTATTGCTGCTTGACCAGACCAGCGCCTTGCTTCCGGAAGCGCCCGCGTCCTGCTTGGGCAGGTCGTAGACCGTCAGGTTAGGTGGGTTGCTGGTTCCTTCGTTGGCAATCCGCTGGGTCATGCCCGCAGGAGGCGTGGCAATAGTCGACGTACCACTGGAGTTGGTAAACGCCGCCACCAACACGCCTGTGTAGGTTGGCGTTATGCTGGGCGCAGTGGCCGTAGCAGACGAGGTTCCGGGACGGTTGACCCCACTGATGGCATTGACCGCCGTAGCATTCCTGTACACCAGTATCGCGACGGTAACGTTGGACGAAGACGACAAGGTGAACGTATAGTTGCCGCTCTCGGCTTGGGCAGTCTTGACGCTTATGGTCGTGCCGGGGTTTGACACTTGGTCCGCGTAAATCTGTGAAAAGCCCGACGGCGGGGTAACCGTCACCGTGCTGCCCACATACGACAGCGCCACCAGCAGATCGCCGTTTTGAATGCCGCTTGGTGCCGTGACCGTAACGCTGGTAGACGCCGCGCGGCCAAAGCTACCCGAGATATACGACGGCAGCGGCCTACCGAACATGGCAGGGCGTAAAGATAACGTTACAGCAGCCCACGAAATACCGCCAGCCGTCTGCCCGCCGCCAAACGCCGCCGGGTCAACAGCGCCACCGCTCCAGTTGTAAATTGCGCCGCAGCCTATCCGCGCAAAACCACCGCCCGCCGCAACAAAGTTCGACAAATCCGATGACGTAAACGCGGCGACCGAACCGCTGCCTGCGCCGACGCCAATCGAAATGACGGCTGCGCCATAGGTCGCGGGGCTAATCGCGGGCGGGTTTGGATTTGCCGATCCGGTCGCCGTTGCCGTTGTCTGCGCAATGTCGATGGCGGTGGTCTTGTCGACGTTGCGCAGCACATAGACAAGCGCTTGCGTGAACGTGGCCGTCGATGCGGTGACAGTGATCGATGTATCCGGGGTCGCCCCCATCCGCTTGTAGAACAAAGCGAGGTTGGCGTCGCTGCTGCTCGCATTAGCGAACAAGTCAGCGGCTTCAGTCCATCCCGAGCTGCTTGTGCCGTAATCCGTGTCGGCCGTTGTCGATGCGCCGAGGATGACCAAGACAAAATCATTCTGCGCAGGCGAGCTGGCCAGCCCTCCGGTCAAGTTCCCGCCGAACGTGATCGTTCCCGAAGCGATGGAACCCATATCAACGGAGTACGAGCCAACAAACTGAATTGGCAGGACGGTTGTGCCGCCAGCAGCTTGAGCGCCCATTGCGGCGAGCCTGGACAACATGCTCATCGAATCACCTTTGCGTACAGGGTTGTACCTGCGTCGCGTGTCCAGAAAAGAATAAAGTCCGTGCCAGTTGATTGCAGCGTGACGTTTGCTGCGCTGGGGCTGGCGGCGAATGTGCCGTCGCTTTTAATCCAATTGGCTGTCGGGAATGCAATCGTTCCTGCTGCTCCGAGGTTCACGCCCTCAATCAACAGCTCACCCATCGCACCAGAGGGCGGCCAGCTGGCTATGGTCAGCGTCGGATTACTCGATGCGGTTGGCGTCCAGCGTTGCGCCGAGCCGTTCATGTAATTCAGCGCATTCGTCGTGCCGCTGTCGTGCCAGTCCCAGCCCGTATCCTGAAACATCCAGCGTGACAGCAGACCATCGGAGCCTGCCGGGGCAACGTAGTCGGTGTTTGCAATCGCATCGACCAGCGCGCCGCCGCTGTTGGCTTTCTGAATTGCCGTGCCGCTCGGGGGAGCGAGGTAGTCCGTGCCTGCGAGTGCTGTGCTTACGCTGCCAGAGCCTGCGCCTTTCAGCAGGCCGGATGCCGTGATAGCCGCCTGGTAATCCGCATTAGGGACTGCCGCACTAAAGCCGCCCGAACCGCTGGCCTTAAGAATGGCCGTACCAGTCGTCGCAGGCGCGTAGTCCGTGCCAGCCGCTGCCGAGCTGAATCCTCCGAGGCCATCGCCCTTGAGGATGGCGCTGCCGCTGGTTGCCGGGGCGTAATCGGTTTTGGCGACCGCAGCCGCAAAACCGCCCGAGTTGTTGCCCTTTAGGATGGCCGTGCCGGAGGTCGCCGGGGCATAGTCCGTGCCAGCGACCGCATTGGCCAGTGCGCCGCCCGCGTTGGCCTTCAGGACAGCCGAACCGCTCGGCGGGGCGAGGTAGTCCGTACCTGCAACCGCGTTGGCCAGCGCGCCCCCAGAGTTCGCCTTCAGCAGTGCCGTGCCAGCGGGCGGGGCGAGGTAGTCCGTACCTGCGACGGCCGCCGACAGGGACGTGCCGTTGCCTTTGGCCAACCCCGAGAACGTCACCGTCATGTTGATGACGGGCGTCGTTCCAGGGGTTGTCACCGTCCCCGCGAAACCGTTGGCCGTGGCCACCGATGCGGATGTCACCGTGCCAGCTCCAACCGGTGCGCCTGCCTCGTTTTTGTAAATAATTTTGCTTGCCAACAGCGAGCAAAATACATCCTTCGTGCCGCTTCCGAACGTTACCAGCGTGTTTGAATTGCTGGATGCCAGAACCGTTGTGCGCGACAGAATCGTGCCGGTCGCGTCCAGCGTGCCGAAACCGCATTCCCAATTCGCGCCGTTTTGGTCGGCGATGACGTAGTAGGTCGCGTTGCTCGCGCCAATGCCAAGCGCGAACGACTGATAACCCACGACAGCGCCGCCGAGCGCAATATCCCCCGTTCCAGTCGAGGTTGTGGTTTCGCGTACACGGTCAGCAATTACGAGCGCCATAACGTACCCTTAATTCGATGCGGCCGGGGCGAGGTCGTCGGCCTTGAAATAACGCTGATGCGCTTCGCCTGCTGCGTCCGTGTACGTCACGAGCACTTGCAGCGCACCCGACTCCTGATCGACTTGAAAACCATCAACGACGCCCGTAATTGGCTGCACGACCTGAATTACTGCATCGCCTTTTTTAAAGTTCGCCATGTTTTTTCCTTAGACAGAAGCGGTGTAAGACACAGTCAGCGTGTTGCCCGAAACGATGGGCTGGTCGCCGCCAGTGAACAGGCCAGCGGAATACAGCACGCCAGTCGTGCCGCCCTTCGTGCTGTTGGAAATCAAGAAGCAGCCCTTGATGGTGTCTGAGGCGTTCGCCGTATAGACGACGCCAGCCGACAGGGCTTTGCTGCGAGCGCTGGCGCTGTTCCACGAAGCGGCCGGGCGCGCAGCTTGTGAGTAACCCGTCGCCTCAGTCCAGCCAGCGTGCGATGCAGCGGTGTCTCCTGCGGCCGGGCCGGTAGTGAAGCTCGTGTTGCCAATCAGGCCGAGATACCAAGCAGCGGTATAGCTACTGCCGCCGAGATATTTGTCGAGCAAGTCATTCGCTCCGGCGGTCGTCACGAGGTTGTCGATCGTTTCTTCCCACAGCAGCGGGCCGCCTTCATACGCATGGCACTGCACAACATATTTGCCCGACGCGTCCGCGGCTTCGGCCAGCGCGCCAGCCAGAGAGATTGCAGCCAGCGAGCCATCGCGGGCGTTTCCGTTTTCGTTCTGAATCATGTCTGAGTCCTTTAATCTGCAATGATGGGTTCGGCATAGCACCGGCAATTCCAAATGCAGCCGGGGTTCGATCTAGTGCCGCTGGCGACATCGGAAATTGGCGGGTCTTTCCACGCAAACACCTTGCCGTCTAGTGCCTTGTGGTCCGAGCGCACATCGCTGTCGTGGGAGGTTCGCCAGATGTAATGCGTCGCGCCAATAGACTCGGCACGCGCTTGCTTGAGCGTCGCCGCCGTGCGGGCCACTTCCGTGCGTGCAATCAGCATCGCCCGGGAAGCCGCGACCTCGTTGCTGCGCAAGATTTCTTGCGCGATCTGCTTCGCGCGCGTGCTGTCCTCTAACCCTTTCAGGGTCAGCTCATGCACACGCTTGGCCGCTTCGAGGGGGATGCTCTGAATGAGCGTGACTTGCTCGTCTAACAGCTCGCGCATTGCCTTGCCTGTCGGAGCTGTCATCACTTCTGAACGAAGAAGCCTCGATATTTCTTGTCCGAGCGATTTCCATGATGCGAGGTCGGAGTGATTGACTTCCTCGATCATCTGCGCGGCGGTCGACCTCGCCCAAGGTGTCATCGCCTCGGCATAGCGGCTCAGCATGTCCGTGATCGTCGGGACGAAGTTAGGGTCGCCAGGCGGAAAGCCACCGATCAATGAACCCACCTGATTTGCGAGCCGCGTCAGTTGCTTCGCGTAGAGTCGCTCGGCCCTTTTCGTTCGCGTCGGGTTCTTCGGTCGGTTGTGCTTTTTGTCCCTCGTTTGCGTTTGCATTCTCTAACCCCGCCGACAGTTCGCCAGCCATCGGGGGCGGCTCGGCTTCTGCTTCCGTGATGTCCTCGTCGGTCACGTTGCTGAAAACACCCGTGATTTCGGAGGACTGCCGCAATTCTTTGAGCGCCGTTGCCCGGTCAATCAGGCCCGCTTCGCTTGCGGCGACGACCGCATTGGTGACGCCACCGGCGATCGTTGCCTTGTCGGTGTCGGACATTTGCCAGAGCGGGGCGAAGTCAAAGTCGAATGTCTCGTCCGGCTCGCGGCCGAGCACGCTTCGATGCAGTACGTTGTAGACAAGGCCGACGCCTGTGCGCAGGTCGCTTTCCTGCCGCTGCTTGATGTTGTCGTAATACTGGCGAA
>JACCDX010021608.1_pt1 | contig 18491 bp, 14 predicted proteins | sample 7449681 | NCBI WGS metagenome assembly JACCDX01 (sample SAMN15323450, study PRJNA562643) | freshwater metagenome | isolation source: river surface water | place: USA:Blue River Watershed | collected 2017-08-18
AACCATTTTTGGAACCAACTAAAGAAAATATAATAAATAATTATGAACCATTTTATTATCAATTAGAAGCATTAGATGCATTTACTAAATGGTATGCAATAAATGATAGAGGTATATTATCGTTGCCTTGTGGTACTGGTAAAACATATACATCTTATTTAATATCTAAAGCATATAAACAAGTTATTATCATATCACCATTAAAACAATTTGCTAAACAAAACTTAGATAGGTATGTTGAATATGGTTATAATATCAATAATACTCTTTTAGTTGATTCTGATGGAACAAGAGACAAAAAAGAAATCAAAAATTTTATTAAATCTAATGAATCTTTTTTAATATCTGCAACTTATTGTTCTGTTGATATGATTAAATCTTGTTTAAAATACATGAAAGATCCATTTATTATCGTTGATGAATTTCATAATCTAAGTAAAAATAATGTTATGCCTTATTTAGATAATAATGATGATAATGAAGATGATGAAAAAGAAAAAGAAGAAAATAATGATGATTTTTATCAATTATTGAGTTCCAATAATAAATTTCTTTTTATGTCTGCTACTCCAAGAATATATGAATTAGAAGATGATGGTGATGCACTAAATGATGATTTAATGGGATCAATTGTTTATAATATGTCATTTACCGATGCTATCAATAATAAATTAATTACTGATTATCAAATATGGTTACCATCAATACATGAAAATAACGATGATTTGAAAAATGAATTATCTATTTATAATATTGATTCTACTATAAAAGCTAAATGTATGTTTTTCTTTTCATGTTTATTAAATAATGGTTCTCAAAAAACAATTATTTATTGTAAAGATACCGAAGAAATTAATATAATGATAAATGCAATAAAAAAGTTAGATGAATTCTTTTTACTAGACTGTCAAATGACTCTTATAACAGCTAAAACATCATATAATAATAGAACTAAAATATTAAATGATTTTGAAAATAATAATAAAAGACAATTATTATTTAGTGTAAGAATCTTAGATGAATGTATTGATATTCCGAAATGCGATTCTATTTTTATAACATATCCAACTAAATCTAAAATAAGAACTATTCAACGTATGAGTAGAGCCATTAGACTTGATAAAAACAATAAATTTAAAATAGCCAATATATTTATTTGGTGTGATGAATACTCTGAAATATTGGATACTTTAAGTGGAATAAAAGAATATGATTTATTATTCAAAGATAAAATAAAAGTTAATGAAATAAGTTTTACAAATAATGGTAATCAACGTATTGATATTAATAATGATAAACAGTTAATAAGTAATTATTTAGTTGGTATAAAACCATTTAAAATTATGTCATGGACTGATAAGTTGAATGAAGTTAAGAAATATATTGATGCTAATAAAAAATCACCATCAAAATCAGATAAAAAGATTGATGTTAAACAACTAGGTATGTGGATTTGTAACCAAAAAACAAATTATGATTCTGATATCAAAAAATGTAAAAAAGGAATGAAAAATAAAGAAATATATAATCTTTGGACTGCTTTTATTAATGATGACAAATATAAACAATATTTTGAATCAAATGAAAATATCTGGAAAAATAAATTAAACCAAGTTAAACAATATATTGATGAAAATAATAAATTACCATCAACACATGATAAAAATGGAGATATTAAACAACTAGGTGAATGGATTAGTCGCCAAAAGACAAATTATGATTCTGATATTAAAAAGTGTAAAGAAGGAATTAAAAATAAAGAAATATATGATCTTTGGACTGCTTTTATTAATGACGATAAATATAAAGAGTTTTTTGAATCAAATGAAAATATTTGGATAAATAAATTAGAACAAGTTAAACAATATATTGATGAAAATAATAAATTACCATCAAAACATGATAAAAATAATGATATCAAACAACTAGGTGCGTGGATTGGTACCCAAAAACTGAATTATGATGTAGATATCAAAAAGTGTAAATATGGAATGAAAAATAAAGAAATATATGATCTTTGGACTGCTTTTATTAATGACGATAAATATAAAGAATATTTTGAATCAAATGAAAATATTTGGATAAATAAATTAGAACAAGTCAAACAATATATTGATGAAAATAATAAATTACCATCAACCCATGATAAAAATATTGATGTTAAACAACTTGCTAAGTGGATTAGTCACCAAAAGACAAATTATGATTATGATATTAAAAAGTGTAAAGAAGGAATGAAAAACAAAGAAATATATGATCTTTGGACTGCTTTTATTAATAATGACAAATATAAAGAATATTTTGAATCAAATGAAAACATATGGATAAATAAATTAGAACAAGTTAAACAATATATTGATGCTAATAAAAAAATACCTACTATATATGATAAAAATAAAGATATCAAACAACTAGGTATGTGGATTAGTGCCCAAAAAACAAATTATGATGTAGATATTAAAAAGTGTAAACATGGAATGAAAAATAAAGAAATATATGATCTTTGGACTGCTTTTATTAATGATGATAAATATAAAGAATATTTTGAATCATCATAAAATATATATTCAAAATATTATTCTTCTGTAATTATATCAATATCAACGTCTAATTTATATTCTTTTATCGTTCCACTAAGTAATTGTTTTAATCTTGCTGAATCTGTTTCATTATAAACTAGAATTTTTATTTGTTCTGTTTTATATGTTTTATGATTAGGATAAGTTTTATTTTCATTTTCATCAATGAATTTTGTATCAGTTTCTAGTTTTTGTAATAATTCTTCTACTTTTTGTGCATCATACTCTTTCATTTTATTTCTTTGTTTTTCTAATGCAATCGTTAATTCAGCTGTATGCATATCAATTAAATCATTTATAACTTCGCCTTTTGGTACTGCTTTCATTGATGTTCCATCATAAATATGTGCTAAATTATCTCTCATATTACTTATAAAAACATTATTTAATTCAGGATGATTTTTATTAAAGTGTGTTTGTTTTATTCCTTCTTCTAATGCTTTATGTTTGCATTTCAAAATATCTCTAATTTGTTTTTCATTAAATATTGCATCATAAGATAATTCTCCAAATTTAACTATATTATTTATTATAGTTCCATTATTTATATTATTTGTTTGATTTATATTATTATTTGTTATATTTTGTGTATTTTTTTTATTTAATTCAATTTTCAACTCATTAATAGTTTTTTTGAGCTCTTCTAGTTCTTGCTTAGTAGTAGGTTCATCAGCTTTTTGTTTACAAATTTTCTCATGTTTCCATCTATTTTGAAAATTATTAAATGTTTTTTCACATGTATGGCACTTATATTTTTTATCATGTATTATCTGAGTATTATCTAAAGTATTATCAAGTATTATGTAAGTATTATCTAACTTATTATGAAATTTTTTGTTGTGATTACATAAGCTACTTGCACTCGAGTATACTTTATTACATACTATACATCTAAATTCTTTATCATTATTCACTTTTTTATTCATTATATATATAATAGAAATTATATTCTTAAATGATTTGTTAAAGTGAAAAAAGTGAATTCACTTTTTATCTGGGGAGAGAGAGAGCGCGGTAAAATAAAGTTCTTAAAATAAAAAAATAATTTATTATGATTTTTGTTCTAAAATTACTTAATTTCAAAATAATTTATAATTTTTAACTAACCCCTTCTTGATGCGCATCATAAATAATTAAAATATTATATTACACTACCATATTTCAATGATGATTACATAATAAATATAATATTTTTTAAACAACAATAAAAAATCTATCTTGATTAACTTTTTCTTTATAGTAATTTAATATCTTCATAACTTTTATATTATTTAACTTTACGACGTTCCCTATGTTTTTAGTTGTGAACGTCTAATATAAATAATAATCTGAAAAATATATATAAAGATATTTTTATTAAAAACTTTATAATGAGTAAGAAAACTACTAGAATTGTTAAAAAAAAAACAAATGTTTCTATAATTACAATAAGTCAACTTAAACGATTTGAATGTTTACAAAATTTATATGAACTCATAAAATTACAAACATATAAAAATATTATAGAATGGGTTATTGTAGAAGGTAGTAAAACAGAAGATGATGCTAAAAAAAATTCTGAAAATATAAGTAATTTAATTAAAAACCATACTGGAGAAATGAAAATTGTGTATGTTGAATATACTGGTAAAAAATTAAGTGATTTAAGAAATATTGGTAATAATAAATGTATTGGTGATATTATTGTATGTATGGATGATGATGATTATTATCCTCCTGACCGTGTATCTCATGCTGTTGAAAGTTTAGAAAAATCATCATGTTTAATAGCTGGATGTTCAGATATATATTTATATGAGTACTTCATGGGGAAATTATATAAATTTAAAGGTTTTCATGAAAGACATTCTACTAATAATTGTATGGCATATAAAAAAGAATATTTAAAAAATCATAAACATGATGATGGTTTAGATATGGCAGAGGAAAAAAGTTTTACAAATAATTTTACAGAACCAATGATACAATTGAATTCAAAAAAGTGTATTATAGTATCTAGTCATGATTATAATACATTTAATAAAAGAGAGTTATGTGTTGGTGGAACAATAGGCGTTAATCCATCATTATATGAAGTAAGTGATCATCCAATAACTAGTTATATACCATCTGATATATTTAAAAGAATGAAAAATTTATTTTATAAAGAAGAAAAAAGTCCATATGATATTGTTTATATGACAGGATGCATGTGTAATAAATGGGATCCAAAAGATAAAAGTTTAGGTGGATCTGAACAAGCAGTAGTTAATTTATGTGAAAAATGGGTTAAACATGGTAAAAAAGTAGTAGTATATGGTGAAATATTATCAGGAAATAAAGATTATATTATTTATAATGGGGTTGAATATAAAAATTGGAAACTATTTGAATTTAATCATAAATTTAATGTAGTAATTATGTGGAGAACATATGGTTTATTTTCATGTTTACCTTATGAAATTAAAAGTGAAAAATTATATTGGGATATTCATGATAATTTTAATGATCATGATCATACAAAATCTATATATTTAAAATATAAAAATAAAGTTTCAAAAATAATGTTTAAAAGTAATTATCATAAAGATGAATTTGAAAACTTTATGAAAATAAAATTAAATGAAAATCAATATTATATTATACCAAATGGTATTAAAGTTGATGAATTTTCTATAAATTGGGATAATGTTTCCAGAAATCCTTATAGATTTTGTTATGTAAGTTATTATACTAGAGGATTAGATCATATTTTAAAAGGTATATGGCCTGTTATTAAAGCTCTTGAACCAAAAGCGGAACTTCATTTGTATTATGGATTAAATATGTTTAATGATCAAAATTTAATTGATTATTATAAACAATTAATTGGTTCTTCATTTGGTGTTATAGATCATGGAAGACAAAATACAGAAATTATTATTCGTGAAAAATATATGTCTAGTTTCCAATTGTATATTACAAATACTAATTCCGAAATTGATTGTATTTCAATCAGAGAAAGTTTAGTTACAGGATGTATACCTTTAATTTCAAATTTTGGGGTATTTAAAGAAAGAGAAGGTATACATTTTGAATTAGTTGATGATAATAATATTCTAAATAATATTGGTGTTGAAATTGTTAAATTAATGAAAGAAAATAAACTTGATATTTTACGTAATGTATTTAAAAAATCACAAACCATATTAAGTTGGGATGATATTGCAATTTTATGGTTAAAAACTATTTAATTAATATTTTTGTTAATCATCTAAAAATCGCTATTATTGTGATTTTATAAAAAAATTGATAAAATAAATAATAAATTAATAAAGAATTAGATATGACAAAATTAGAACTAAATAATAACGAAATAGATATGATAGATCTTTTAATGAAACCATTAAAAGTTAAATCAATATATATAAACAATTTATGTCCTAAAAAACTAGTACAATTTATTTTGAAAAATTTATATAAATTTAAAAATGTTAAATTAATAGAAATTGAAAATTCAATAATAAATAGTTTTAATGGGTTTGATAAATTACCAAAATTACGTGAGTTAACACTTAATAAAAGTACTATTATTGATGCAAGTGGTCTTAATAAACTTGTTAATTTACAAGTAATATTAATTACAAATTGTAAATTAAAAAATCTTGTAAAACTTGACAGTTTAGTTAATTTAGAAAAATTGTATTTATCGTTTAATGAAATAACTGAAATACCAAAACTGAACAATTTAACTAAATTATTACATTTACAATTAAATAATAATCAAATAACAGAAATAAAAGGACTTGATAATTTAGTTAATTTACGTGAATTATATTTAAATAATAATAAAATAACAGAAATAAAAGGTCTTGATAATTTAGTTAATTTACAAAAGTTATGTTTAAATAAAAATAAAATAACTGAAATATCAAAACTGAACAATTTAACTAAATTATTATATTTACAATTAGATAATAATCAAATAACAGAAATAAAAGGTCTTGATAAATTAGTTAATTTACAAGAATTAGAATTATATAGCAATAATATAACTGAAATTAAAGGACTTGATAATTTAACTAAATTATTACATTTACATTTAGATAATAATCAAATAACAGAAATAAAAAATTTTGATAATTTAGTTAATTTAAAAGAATTGCACTTATCACATAATCAAATAACTGAAATTAAAAATATGAAAGCAATTACAAGTTTAGAATATTTAGATTTAAATAATAATCAAATAAAAGAAATAAAAGGTTTAGAAACATTAGTAAGATTAAAAGAATTGCAATTATATGAAAATCATATAACTGAATTAAATGGTTTAGAAACATTATTACAATTAAATATTTTAAATATTTGTTATAATAAAATACCATATTTACCATTAAATTTATGTAATTTAAAAAATTTAAGTTATTTTTATCATTCTGCTACAACAATACCTATACCTGTGCAAAGATGGAAATGTATATTATCTAAATGTAAAGTAAAAACTCATAAAGTTGATACAGAATTAATGAATTCATTAAATAGTTTATATAAAGACATACATAATATCACATTAGATACAGTTAAACAAGAAATTAATTTGTCATTAGTTTTGACTAAACAAACTAAAAATGAAATTTTACAAAATTGTGAAAATAATACACAACATCCTACATATTTTATTACATATAGTGAATTACTTGTATATGTTTGGTATCGTATTTCTAAATCATGTTATCATAAATTACTTTTATCATTTAATAATGAAATTATTAATAGTATAGGTAAATCTATTACTGATAAAATGAAACATTTAATAAATTCTTTACATGGATTTTATGATGATATAGAAAAACAAATTATTTAGGTAAAAATTATTTTATTTTATATAATTAAAAAAATGAATAACATAATATTTATTATGTTATTATTATGATATGACATATTTACAAATTTGTGATGATAATACTGATGATTTTTTAAATTGTAATCCAGTATATATTACAACATTAAATGTATGTGCACCAAATAATATAAATATGATTTTGGAAAAATTACACAAGTTTAAAAATTTACAAGAATTGATAATATTTAATAGTAATATAAAAGAAATAAAATATCTTAACACGTTAGTAAATTTAATAAAGTTAAATTTAAGTAATAATAATATAAAAGAAATAAAAGGACTTAATAAATTAATAAATTTAAGAGAATTAAATTTGTCAAAAAATAGAATAAGTTCAATCAATAAATTAGATAAATTAGTAGATTTACAAATATTAAATTTAAGCGAAAATCAAATAACTAAAATTAAAAATTTAGATAAGTTAATAAAATTAACAGAAATAAATATCAGTCATAATTATATAAAAGAAATAAAAGGATTAGATACTTTAGTTAATTTACAAATATTAAATATTAATTATAATAGAATTAAAGAAATTACAGGAATCGATAATTTAATTAAATTAGAAAAATTAAAATTACAAAATAATTTAATTCAAGAAATTAAAGGATTATATAATTTAGTTAATTTAACAGAATTATTTTTAGGTTTTAATCAAATAACCAAAATTAAAGGATTAGATAATTTAGTTAATTTACAACAATTGATTTTATATTAGAATGAAATTAATGAAATAATTAATTTAGATAATTTAGATAGATTATTAGAACTAAACTTAAATTTTAATTATATAATTGATATAAAAGGGCTTGATAATTTAATAAAACTTGAAAGATTATTTTTAAATAATAATAAAATAACTGAGATAATAAATTTACATAACTTGACAGAATTAAAAGAGTTAACTTTATGTAATAATAAAATTAACCAAATAACTAATATTGATAATTTACTTAAATTAGAAAGATTTAATATATCGGGCAATTTAATTATTGCACTTCCTAATACTTTGTGTAAATTATCAAATTTAAAATATATAATTTTTACAGACAACTAATATAATAGTATGAAAGCATTTATATTACTAAAAAAAATATAATATAAAGGTTTATTAATTAATACTATTAATGCAGTTTGAAAAAATAATTGAATTATTTAAAATAGAATTTGGAAATGATAAAATAGAAAAATTTATTGAACATAAAGTATTTAGTATTGATGAAAATTGTTTTACTATATCAATGAAAAAAACATTAACAAAATTATGTGATATTTCATTTACTATTGAAATCAATTATGGTGAATCTAAAGCTGATGTAAACATGTGTTATATTAATTATCATGGTAATCCATATAAATTAAATATTATACAATATGACGATAATAATAATATGACTGTTATTGATGAAAGTAGATTACATATTGAGAATGATAACATATTTATTGATGGTGTAAAAATTGATTTTGATGATCATGATAATTGTAATTATGAATTTGATAGTGATGAAACTGTTGAATTTAATAAAAAAGATTTTAATTTTTATTTAAAAAAATATCCATTTTCAAAAAAAATAGAAGAAGATGATGGTATTTGTCTTTTAAAATCTGTTAAATTAAATCCTGAAAATGTAAAATTATTAATTGAATGGTTAAAATCTATATTAAATAATTAGTACATAATAAATTATATGAATTACAATTTGTTAATTAAAATTTATATAATTTTATTATTTATTTTTAACTTCATAAATGAACTTGAAATTTTTCTTACATTATTTATAATTGGTATATCATTACTTTTTATAATTGGTATATCATTACTTTTTATAATTGGTATATCATTACTTTTTATAATTGGTATATCATTACTTTTTATTTTATTAGTTTCAAATCCTTTGATAAAGACGGTACTTATAATATTCTAAATCATCAACAAATTCAAAATTATGACATAGTGAAAAATCAAAATCAGTGGTATTATCCATTAAATAAAGTAATATTAAATTTTTAAATTATTTTATTTTCTTAAAATTTATAAAATGGTAAATAACAACAAATACATGGACAAAAATCAGGTTTATTAGGATTTTGTAAAAATCCTAAATGTACAGTTGAACAACATGTTATACATGCATATGTACTCCACAAATATTCATTACAATAATTATGTATATTATCTGGTTTAGGCATTAAATATATATTATCAGTTAAAGTTTGTTTATCATATGGTATACATATACAACATGAACATGCCCACATAAATGTATTGCACCATAAACAGGATTGGCAAATTAGTTCTTTTTTTTCCATACTATTTACATTATTTGTTTTATAATAGTAATTTCAATTTTTATAAATTAAAGAATCATCATTTGAATCATCATTTGAATCATCATTTGAATCATCATTTGAATCATCATCTAAATAATAATTATTTACTATATATTCACCATCTTGACTATTTATATAAAATAATTTATTAGTTTATAAAAATCGTGCCATTTAAAATAGTCTCCACTGTAATAAAAAAATTGATTTATATTTATATTATAAATTTATCATAATATTATGCTTAAATTTAAAACAAGTGCATATGTTCATAAAAGAATTTTCAATTTATTAAGTAATAATAATAAAAATATTAGTATTGCTTCAAAAGAAATAGAACAATTATTTAATAATTATGGTTATAAAACAAAAATCATAAAAATTATAGATTATAAAACAATAAATTATTCACTAAATAATCTTTATAGTAGCTATGATTTTATATTAAATGATTGTAGTTCATTAAAAGATTATGAACAAAATAAATTAATTCATGAAATTAAAAATAATAATTTTTATAGTTGGACACCTTTCCAAATTACAATCTATGATTCAAAAAATACTAAACAATGGGAACACAGTGATATAATATATAAATTAACTGATACAGATAAATTAAAATATGATAAAATAATAAATATAATTGAAAAATGAAATTATGATTTAGATAAAATTAAAAGTTGATTTTCAAATTTGACAGTGTATTGTTCTAAGTAACTAGTAAATTGTTTTGATTTTTGTGTAAAATCTTCATTATGTATGCATACAAATGTATTATCGTCTTTTTTTATAATATAATAAAGTGAAATAAAATTAAGTAGTTTTTATAATAATTTGTATATAAATTATTATAAAAAAATCGGCGTTTTAAATCTCCAAAGGTGTAAAACATCACCTGATGATATATGGTACATTCCTAAATTTTCACTTAATAACTGTGATTGTGTACCTTTACCTGACATTGGTGGTCCAATAAATAATACTACAGATGGTGATTTAAATTGCATAAAAAATTTAACTAAATTATTTGTATTGTTATTCAGCATAATAATTAAATAACTAAATAATAACATTTATTTTCAATTTTTTAGTTCTTCATACAGTGAAAAAAATGAAAACATTATTTTAAAGAAATAATATTATTAGTTTTATGGAATCATATATAAAATCAAATTTAGATATCATAATTAATAAAATTAAAAATGACACTCCACCTTCTAGAAATCAACCAGATTATGAATGTATAGCAGTTACCGGTTGTGAAAAAAATAGTATTATAAAATTAAATAGAAATGGTGAATATTATGGTTTTAGTGTAAAAGTTTTAGAAAAAATTAAACCATTATTTACATCAACCCATATAATATTATCATTACATTTACTTATTGCAGAAAAGTATGATGATATAATAAGATTATTTGATATAAAAGATGAATATTTATTATATGGTTATGATATTATTTTTTATATTTTATCTAAATGGTTTTCTATATGTAAAATAGATATTGGTAAGATATTTACATATAAATTTAATGTAAAAGAATTAGATGAAAGATTAAGATTAATTAGATCTGATACCATTAATGTTCCGATTGAAATATTTAATGTAGGTAATAATGTAGTACCATCTGAGTGGATTGGTAAAATATTTAAATCTGGAAAAGAATTACATGCAGAAATAGATAAATTAGAATGGAGACGTGGTAAAGCACCGGTAACATATTGTTGTATTTATTCAATGACAAAGTATACAATTGAAAATGTTAAATTAACTAGTAATTTTAATTTTAAAAATATAGAAAAAAAAAAAAATATATTTATACAATTAAATAAAAATCATAAATCTAAATTTATTGATACATCAGAAATTAAAACAAAGAACTATGTTGAATATAATACGGAACAATCAAATCTATATATTTTTTTTGATATTAATAATCATTTTATACAAAAAACACAATTAGAAAAAAATTCAGTAGGGTTATATAGTTCAATGTTACAAAAATGTATTCGTCATGGTTCGTGTTCAAAAAAAATTATTGAAGATGTTATACAAAAATTAGGACGTTCAAAACCATATAATTTACCAGAACAACAATTTTTAAAAGTATCTGGTGCTAGACAATTATTATGGAGACTATTTATTTCTTGTATTGAAGATTTTAGATATTATTATGATGAATCATTAATAAATTTATTTGATATTTTATCATTATCTTTAATTTGTAATAAAGAACCAGAATATATTATTAATGACGAATTATTAAATTTAATAAAAAAACTAGGTAAAGAAATTTGTAAAGCTGATTCTGAAAATGATTATTATGAATGGAAAAGTTATAAAGAAATTACACCACTATTTGAAGGAAATTATTATCAAAAAGTTATTTTTATTAGTTATGAATTTATGCCAAAAATGTTAAGTGATAATATAATGATTAAAAAATACTATAATTTATTATCAAAATATCAACCAATAAAAATAAAACCAAATAAAAACAAAGTTACGTGTATTAAATGTAAAAATGGTTTAACATGTTTATATACGGCTGTTGATATTCATAGTAATCCAAATATGATATTAAAGTTACAAGCATGTATTAATGAAAAACTATCAACTCAAGAAATTTCATCAATGGTTTGGGAATTAAATAGTAAATTTAATAATAGAAAACCAAAAGAAATAACTAGTGAAATGGGTAATTCTAAAATTATTAATATATTATTTAATATACAAAAAGATTATTATAATGAATATATGCCATTATATGAATATAATGATGATTTAGGAAAAAAAATTAAATCTTTAATGATTAAAACAGAATTATCCCCATATAATAAAAGAATACTATTTTTAAAATTATTTGGTAATGTACATAGAATTCCTACATATAAATCTGGCGAAAAAATATTAGAAGTTATATTTAGTTATTATAATAAAATACAAATAAAATATATTAATACTGATGAATATTTAAAAGGCGAGGACTATGAAAAAAATATAATTAGAGTGTATGATTATTTTGAAAAAAATAAAATTAAAATATATAAACCCGAATGTTTGATTGGTTATAATTGGATATTTGAACATAATTTATTAGAAATTGGAATAATAAATAATCAACCAGTGGTATATGATAAAGATAAAAAATATATATTAAATTGGTTTGATGGTTCAAGTGTTATTAAAAAATTAGAAATTAAAAAATATGATTTACCTACTAAATCAGATATTGAAATAATAAATAGTTTATTATACCAAGAAGGTGATGTATTTGATATTAATATGTTTGTAATAAAATATAGAGGTCGTCTAATTGATTTAAAACAATTTATATTAAATGATCAAAATGGTAAAAAAATAAATGACTTGTTTAAAAATGTGTATGTTAAATTATTAACATCATATGATAATTTTGTTACAATAAGTCAAGTAACCAGAACAGGTGATAGAGTTGATGATAGCGTTGATTACTATAATGAAGGTAAATTTTGGAATATTTTAAATTTATTAAAATTTTGTTATTATGGTGCTATAAAACAAACAAGTGAATTTAAATATAAAATTAAACCAAATACAATTGAATATGCTATTATGATGAATGATTTAAAAGATATTATTAATGATAATGAAATAATTAACAATAAAATGGAACCTAGATTATTAACAAAATTATGGTCCCACCAAGAAGAAACTGTTAATTTTGTTATTACTAATATTAAAGATGGTAAAAGAGGGTTTGGTGATGCTTCTAATGTTGGTGCCGGTAAAAGTTTAACTGCGTTAACAATATGTTGTGAACTTTATAAACTGTATGATAAAAACAAAGTTTTAGTAATGTTACCTACTGAAAAACTATATAAAACATGGACAGATGAAATAGAAAAACATATATCTAATATAAATTATTTAACACAAAATGCTAATGGAAAATTAGAAGGAAATATAGATGATAATAAATTAAATATATTTATAACTACAATGGGTAGAAATAGATCACACCCGCTAAATTATAATTGGTTATTTTTAGTTATAGATGAATGTTTAACAGTACAAAATAAAGAAGCTATACAAACTATGGCATCATGGAAACAATCTATAAATTCAGAATATGGTGTAATATTATTAAGTGCTACATTTTTCAGAACTAGATTTGATAAGTTATTATACATGTTAAAAATGTTAAAATGTGATTTACCAGAAACAAAAGAATATTTAGATACTATTTTATGTGATTCAATTAAAGTAAACTTACCTATTAATAAAAGAACATGGTCAGAACAATTATTTAAAAAAAATGCATCTAAAAAATTTTATATTGGATATAATAAAATAAAAGCAATGGATATATCTAATGAAAATAAATATATCAAATTACATAAATATTTATATGATAATATTAATTATATTGATGTTTTTAATGAATTTATTGATAAAATTTGTCAAAAAGATAAAAAAATTAAATTACTTATTTATGCTAAAAGTAAAAAAGAATCTGAGGATATTTCTAATAATATAAAAAATGTTGGATTATATCCAGATATTTCTAAACAACATGTAGTTGTTTCACTTGCACATGGTACATATGGATTAAATGATCTTGTATGTTTTAATCAAATATTATGTAGACCTCCAGAACCAGATAAATTACCACAAATGAAAGGTCGGTTAGATCGCCCAGGTCAACTTGTCAACGATTTAGTTATTAATTATATTTTAATTGATAAAACTATTGAAAATGGTGATTATATTAGATTAGATTTATGTAATAAATTTTATAGCAATCATATTATGCCATTAAGTGAATATTATAAAATTGCCATTAATTAAACTATAAAAATTGATAATTAAAATCTTTTAATTGTTACAATTATTATTATGGATTATATTTATGTTTTTGAATTAGAAAATGGTAAATTTTATATTGATAAAATAAATAAGCCTAATATAGTACTAACAAGTGATAATAATTGGATTAAATATAATAATAATGAATGGATTAAACAAAACAATATTATTAAAATTTTACTTTTTTATAAATCATATGATATTTTTGAAGTAAACAATTTAACTAAAATATATATGATGAAATATGGTATTGATAATGTAAGAGGTGGTATATTTCAAGATATCAAGTTAAATGAACATACTATTGAATTATTAAAAAAAGAATTTAAATTTATTAATAATATTGATAATTTTGTTAATAATTTTTATACAAAAACAACAATAATAAAAGAAATTAATAAATTAGAACAGTTATGCGAACAATATGATAAATTACATAATAAAATATTTTTTATATCAAATGGTGAAACACCTATTACTTTAGATGTATTATCTGAAAATAATTATAATGAAATAAATAAAGCATATAATATTTTATACCCTAACTCATTTTTATTAAATAATAATTCAACAATTGGAATGACAATTAAAACTAAAAAAATATTTATTCACAATAATATGATAATTAAAGAAATTAATAGTTTATTGTCATCACATGAATTACAATTTAATGATATAGATGAAGTATATAATACAATTGATCAATTACTAGATAAAGAAATTGAATTAAATAATAATTCAAATTTTTCTGATGATAATTCAAATTTTTCTGATGATAATTCAAATTTTTCTGATGATAAATATATTGATCCATTTATAGATATTGATGATGAAAAATAATAAATATTATTTAAAAAAATATTATTAATAATATTAATGCCACCAAAACAAACTTTATGTGAAGAATGTCAATTATATTTAGGGAAAAAAACAAAACCCATTAATAAAATTATTTGTGAAAATTGCAAAGTTTTAGATAAATATACTGTTATGACGAAAACAAATGCTAAAAAACTTTATTTATTGAAAGATGATGATTTAGATGATTTACATAGTTATGAAGGTAGAACTACATATGGACCAGCTACTTATTTTACTATTGAAGATATAAAAAATAAAGCAAGTATTAAATTTGGAATTCATAAAGATGGTTTAAATGAATATTTAGAAAATGTCTTAAATGAAAAAAAAATAAAAAGTGCTGAAAGAAAAGAAAAAATTGCTAAAACAAAAGAGATTAAAAGAAATGATCGCCGTGATAAATTAATTCAAGCATTAAGAAAAGTAAAATTGCCTCTAAGGGATGATAGTGCATTATGTAAACAATATATTGAAGGTACAACTGAATATAATTTGGAAACAATTGTTAAAAGAATGTGTCAAATGAAATATTTATTTGAATATTGTCATATGAATGAATGTAAAGATATTGCATATGAAAGACATAATGAAGAATTAAGAGCTGGTTACTTTCCTGATTGTTCAGTATTTGATTATGCTGAATATATAGCATTACAAAAATATTCTGGTGGAAAATATCCTGATGTATTTCCTTGGTTGAATTAAAATTATTAACTTATTATGTTAACATCTTTAAAATATTATTTAATTAAATATTATTTTAATTATTTGTGATGTACATCAGGAAGGTGGTAGTTAAAAATGATAAATTATTTTGAAATTAAATAATTTTAGATATTAAATCATAATAAATTATTTTTTTATTTTGAGAACTTTATTTTACCGCGCTCTCTCTCTCCCCCAGATAAAAAGTGAATTCACTTTTTTCACTTTAAAAAATCATTTAAGGATATAATTTCTAATATATATATAATGAATAAAAAAGTGAATAATGATAAAGAATTCTGATGTGTAGTGTGTGATAAAGTATACTCAAGTGCAAGTAGCTTATGTAATCACAACAAAAAATTTCATAACGTATGTGTAATACAACGTAATAATTACGTAATAACGAGTAATAAAAATGTAATTTCAAACAATGAAAATACAATACCAAATAACACAAATGTAATACCAAACAACAAAGTCAATAATGAATATATCTGTTGTTATTGTAAAAAACCATTTAAAATGCGACAATATCGATGGAAACATCAACAAACTTGTAAACAAAATGTTAATAATAATAAAACTGCTAAAAAGTTAGAAGAAATGGAGAAAACAATTAATGAATTAAAAATGGAATTAGAACTTAATAAACATTATTGTAATAATATAACAAATAATACAAATATAACTAATAATAATAATGGTACTATAATAAATAATATAGTTAAATTTGGGGAAATTTCATATGATGCAATATTTAGTGATAAACAAATTAGACAAATATTAAATCATAAACATAAAGCTCTAGAAGAAGGCATAAAACAAACACATTTTAATAAAAATCATCCAGAATTTAATAATATTTTTATAACTAATATGCGAGATAATCTTGCACACATTTATGATGGTAATACATAGAAAGCCGATTCTAAAGGTAAAATATTGAATGAATTGATTGATATACATACAGCAGAATTAACAATTGCTTTAGAAAAACAGAGAAATAAAATGAAAGAATATGATGCACAAAAAGTAGAAGAATTATTACATAAACTAGAATCACCATTAAAATTTTATGATGAGAATGAAAATAAAATTTATCCAAATCACAAAACATATAAAACCGAACAAATTAAAATATTAGTTTATAATGAAACTGATTTATCAAGACTAAAACAATTATTATGTGGTACAATAAAAGAATATAAATTAGAAGTAGACATTGATATTACTACAGAAGAATAATTATCTCTAACATTTTATTTTTTTATTTTTGATTTAAAGCAATATTATATTATTTTATTAATGAATGAAAATTGTGTATTAGCTTATGGATTTAAATATAATAAACGTATTTTAAATTGTGATAAATTAAATTTATTTAAAACACATGATGGATATCCATTTTATGCATCTTATTTTATGGAATTAAATGAAAAATTATTACAATTAATTGAAGATGATGATAATAATAACATTTTAGATTATATTGATAAATTACATGATGATCTTTATAAAACAAATCCTGAAAATATTAATTTTGCACATATTATGGGAAGAGGTCGTTCAACTACAATTGGATGGCAAATAGTTTGTAAAAATGAAACGGGGTTTGTTTTTGTTGATGATTATCCTACTGATGATGGTAATGTTAATGAAAATAATGATAGAAGAGGTATTGAATTTTTAGAATTATTAAAAAGTATTGCTGATGACAAAAATATTAATATTAATGAATTATTAAAAATATTAGGGTTAGATCATAAACTTATAATTGCAGATGATGATGAAGATCTTGAAGAAGTTGTTGCAAGAAAACAAAAAGAAATTTTAGAAAAACAACAACAATATTTAGAATATAAACAACAAATCTTAGGAACACTGCAAATATCAGATAACACAAATAAAACAACAACCAAGACAACAACCAAGACAACTAATAAAAAACCAAAGACTAATAATAAGAAAACTAAAAAACAAGAACCAGTAGTTGAAGTACTAGAACCAAAGACTAATAATAAGAAAACAAAAAAACAAGAACCAGTAGTTGAAGTACAAGAACCAAAACCAGTAGTTGAAAAACCAAAGACTAATAATAAGAAAACAAAAAAACAAGAACCAGTAGTTGAAGTACTAGAACCAAAACCAGTAGTTGAAAAACCAAAGACTAATAATAAGAAAACTAATAAACAAGAACCAGTAGTTGAAGTACTAGAACCAAAACCAGTAGTTGAAAAACCAAAGACTAATAATAAGAAAACTAATAAACAAGAACCAGTAGTTGAAGTACTAGAACCAAAAC
>JACCDX010073151.1_pt1 | contig 18479 bp, 22 predicted proteins | sample 7449681 | NCBI WGS metagenome assembly JACCDX01 (sample SAMN15323450, study PRJNA562643) | freshwater metagenome | isolation source: river surface water | place: USA:Blue River Watershed | collected 2017-08-18
CCATGGATACTTCCGCCGCCCGCGCTGCGATTTTCAACCGCATTCGACAAGCCCAGAACCGTCCGGAACAGCCGACCCAGGCCGAACTCGACCAGGTCCGGGAATATTTCGACCACCACGTTCCGGGTCCGCGCCCGGATCTCGGCGCCGACCTGGTCGCCCGGTTCCGCCAGCAGGCCGAGCGTACCTCGCAGACGCTGGACCGGGTCGAATCGCTGGACGCAGTGCCGGCCGCGGTCGACCGTTACCTGTCCGGCCTCGGGCTGGCAAAGCAGGCAATTGCGTGGCGCACGCTGGACGGGCTGCCCTGGCGGCAGGCCGGCATCGCGGTCGAATTCCGCAAGCCCGTCAACGAGGACCTGGTCGGCGTCACCGGCTGCTTCTGCGCGGTGGCCGAGACCGGCACGCTGATGCTGCTGTCGGGCCCGGACACCTTCTCGTCGGCCGCGCTGCTGCCGGAGACCCATGTGGCGATCGTGCCGGAATCGCGCATCGTCGGCTCGATCGAGGATGCATTCGCGCTGGCGAAGAAAGAGCGCGGCGAGCTGCCGCGCGCGACGAACTTCATTTCCGGCCCGTCCCGTACCGGCGACATCGAGCAGACCATCGTGCTCGGCGCGCACGGCCCTTACCGCGTGCATCTGATCCTGGTCGCCGGAGCCTGAGCCCATGAAGCCGAAGATCCTCGTTTCCCGCGCCACCTTCCCGGAGGCCGTCGAGCTGCTGCAGCAGCACTTCGATGTCGACTACAACCGGCAGGACGAGGTCTGGGGGCCGGACGAACTCAGGCGCCGGCTGCAGGGCAAGGCCGGCGTGCTGTCCAACCCGGCCGACCGCTTTTCGGCGGATGTCTTCGCCGCGGCGCCGGGACTGAAGGCGGTCTGCAACATCGCCGTCGGCTACAACAACATCGACGTGCCGGCGGCGACCGCGGCCGGCGTGATGGTGACGAATACGCCCGACGTGCTGAACGAGACCACGGCCGACTTCGGCTGGGCGCTGATGATGGCCGCCGCGCGCCGCATCACCGAGGGCGAGCGCTACATCCGCGCCGGCCAGTGGGACAAGTGGCGCTTCGACAGCTTCCTCGGCGCCGACGTGCACGGCGCGACGCTGGGCATCATCGGCATGGGCCGCATCGGGCAGGCGATCGCGCGCCGCTCGATGGGATTCAACATGAAGGTGGTCTACAACAACCGCTCGCGGCTGTCGCCCGAGCTGGAGAGGAACGCGAACAACGCGCAATACGTCGAGCGCGACGAGCTGCTGCGCGCCGCCGACCATGTCGTGCTGGTGCTGCCGTATTCGGCCGAGACGCACCACACGATCGGCGCGCGCGAACTGTCGCTGATGAAGCCGACCGCAACGCTGACCAACATCGCGCGCGGCGGCATCGTCGACGATGCCGCGCTGATCGATGCGCTCAAGCGCGGCACCATCGCCGCCGCCGGCCTCGACGTGTTCGAGAACGAGCCGGCGCTGAATCCGGGTTTCCTCGAACTCGACAACGTCGCGCTGACGCCGCACATCGGCAGCGGCTCGCGGCCGACGCGGCTGGCCATGGCGGTCTGCGCCGCCGACAACCTGATCGCTGCGCTGTCCGGCCAGCGTCCGCCGCATTTGCTGAATCCCGCCGTCATCGCTTCCTGAGGAGAGCCGCATGTCCGACATCACGCTGGTCGAGAAGCACGCATTGACGATGGCGCAGGCGCGCGAGGTCGCGCAACAGGTCGCCGACCAGATGAAGGCGGATTACGAAATCGGGTATGTGTGGGAAGGGGATGTGCTGAACTTCAGGCGCAGCGGCGTGTCCGGCACGCTGGCGCTGTCCGACGGGCAGGCGCAGCTCGACATCACCCTCGGGTTCATGCTGAAGGGATTCCGCAAGAAGATCGAGGAGCAGGTCGGCCGCAACATGCACAAGCTGTTCTCGGCCGACACTGCGCGCGAAGCCTAGCCGGCTTTTGCCGGCGGGCGGATCAGACGCCGAGCAGTTCGACGTCGAAGATCAGGGTGGCGTTCGGCGGGATCACGCCGCCAGCGCCGCGCGCGCCGTAGCCCAGCGCCGACGGGATCACCAGGCGGCGCTTGCCGCCCACCTTCATGCCCTGCACGCCCTGTTCCCAGCCCTTGATCACGTGGCCTGCGCCGAGCGGAAATTCAAACGCCTCGTTGCGGTCGACGCTGGAGTCGAACTTCGCGCCCTGGCTGCCGTCCGGGTTCTGCAGCCAGCCGGTGTAATGCACGCTGACATAATTGCCGGCGCGCGCCTCTTCGCCGCTGCCGACGGTCAGGTCTTCGTATTGCAGGCCGGTCGAGGTCATGGTCATGGACATGGTGGTTCCTTGCTGATTGATGAGCCGGACATTCTAGCAGCCGGTCGCTGGCCACTCCCTTGCCGCTGCGCTGATGCCAGCGGCGCGGACCTTCCCTATAATCCGGCAAACACACCGATTCCCATGACCTCACTGGCCACTTCCCTCTACCGCGCTTTGATGGCGCAATTGCACCCGCGCATGCTGTTGCTGACGATGCTGCCTTTCGTCATCGCGGTGCTGCTGTGGGGTCTTGCACTGTGGTTCGGGCTGCAGCCCCTGATCGACCAGCTGCACGCGTGGTTCTCGGATTACGACCTGTTCCGCTCGGCCGGCAAGCTGCTTGATTCGATCGGCTTGTCGGCGCTGCGCGCGCTGCTGGTGCCGCTGCTGGCGATGTGGCTGCTGCTGCCGTTCATGATCGTCACTGCGCTGGTGCTGGTCGGATCGTTCGCGATGCCCGCGATCGCGCGCCATGTCGGGCAGCGCCATTTTCCGCAGCTGCTGCGGCGGCAGGGCGGCTCGTTTGCGGGCAGCCTGTGGGTGTCGCTGAGCTCCTTCGCCGGCTTCCTCGTGTTCTGGCTGCTGACGCTGCCGCTGAATCTCGTGCCCCTGTTCGCGCTGTTCGTGCAGCCGCTGCTGTGGGGCTGGCTGGCGCACCGCGTGATGAGCTATGACTCGCTGGCCGACTATGCCGACCGCGACGAGCGGCGCGCGATCGTGCAGCGCGAGCGCTGGCCGCTGCTGGCCATCGGCATCGTCACCGGCAGCCTTGGCGCTGCGCCGGGACTGCTGTGGCTGGGCGGGGTCGCCTCGGTGATCTTCTTCCCCTTGCTGGCGGCCGTGGCCATCTGGCTGTACCTGCTGATCTTCGTGTTCAGCGGGCTCTGGTTCCAGTATTACTGCCTTGATGCGCTCGTGCGACTGCGCAGCGTGCCGCAATCGGCGGCCGACGCGGCGCGCACCGTCGATCCCACTTCGAACAATCACTGAGAGAACCCATGGCATTCGGCATCATCATCATCGGCGACGAGATCCTGTCCGGCCGTCGCTCCGACAAGCATCTGGCGAAGATCATCGAACTGCTCGGCGAGCGCGGGCTGTCGCTCGGCTGGGCCGAGTACATCGGCGACGATCCGCAGCGGATCACCGCGACGCTGAAGCGCTCGCTCGACAGCGGCGACATCGTGTTTTCCTGCGGCGGCATCGGCGCGACGCCGGACGACCATACGCGGCAGTGCGCCGCGGCCGCGCTCGGCATGCCGCTGGCGCTGCATCCGGAGGCGAAGGTGCTGATACAGCAGCGCATCGTCGAGATGGCCGACGGCGATCCGGTGAAGGCGGACCTGGCGTCGCCGGAAAACCAGCACCGGCTGAAGATGGGCGAGTTTCCGGTCGGCGCGGAAATCATTCCGAACGCATACAACCGGATTCCGGGCTTTGCCGTGCGCAGTGCGCAGGGCGGTGCGGTCTACTTCGTGCCGGGCTTCCCGGTGATGGCCGCGCCGATGATGGCGTGGGCGCTGGACACGCATCACTCGCAGCTGTTCCATTCGGTGCCGCATCTTGAGAAGGCCGTGATCGTCTATGACGGCATCGAGTCGACGCTGACGCCGCTGATGGAGGCGCTCGAGGCGGAGTTCGACGGCGTGAAGGTGTTCAGCCTGCCGAGCGTCGCCGCCGAGGGACGGCGGCGGCAGATCGAGCTGGGCGTGAAGGGCGCGCCCGAGGTGGTCGAGCGCGCTTACGTCAGGATGCTGGAAGGGCTGGATGCGCTGCGGCAGGAGTATGTGGCGGGTTGAGGTGTGACCGGCTGTGGCCTTTGCAACCGTCGTCCCGGCGAACGCCGGTACTCATTTCGGCCAGATCGCAGCGCTTGAAGTTCGAGGTTCAGCGACCATGGGTCCCAGCGTTCGCTGGGACGACGTTTCAGGGGACGACGGCTCCGAAATCGTCATCCCGGCGCAGGGTGAAGCGGGGGTTTCAGAGCGCATGCGCTCTGCCAGCTGAACGGCATCGGCGTATTCGCCGATGCGCGGGCGCAGGCCGGGATCCAGCGACTTTTGTTCGACCGTCTTACTTCTTCCCCTCATCCAGCAAGCCCTGCCGGCGGATGAACGCAATCACATCATCAACCCCATCGCCCTTGCGCAGGTTGGTGAACACGAACGGCCTCTCGCCGCGCTGCTTCTTCGCATCGGCGGCCATGATGTCGAGGTTCGCGCCCACATGCGGTGCGAGGTCGGTCTTGTTGATGATCAGCAGGTCCGAGCGCGTGATGCCCGGGCCGCCCTTGCGCGGTATCTTTTCGCCGCCGGCGACATCGATCACATAGATCGTCAGGTCCGACAGCTCGGGGCTGAAGGTCGCCGCGAGATTGTCGCCGCCGGACTCGACCAGGATCAGGTCGAGGTCCGGAAAATCGGCGCTCATGCGCGCGATCGCCTCGAGGTTGATCGACGCATCCTCACGGATGGCCGTGTGCGGGCAGCCGCCGGTCTCGACGCCCATCAGGCGCTCGGCCGGCAGCGCATCGGCACGCAGCAGGATCTCCATGTCTTCCTTGGTATAGATGTCGTTGGTGATCACGGCCATGTCGTAGTGATCGCGCATCTTCTTGCACAGCATTTCGCACAGCGCAGTCTTGCCGGAGCCGACGGGGCCGCCGATGCCGACGCGCAGGGGATTCGAAGTTGTCATCGTTGTCTCTCAGGTATTCAGTGATTCGGTTTCAGGAACGGTACAGCCGCGAGTACTGCACTTCGTGCTGCATCGACAGCACCGACAGCCCGGGCGACCAGTTGGACAGCTCGTCGTCGGCCAGCGTGCGCGCGATGCCGGCCGCGCGCTCGATCTGCGGGCGCAGCGACAGCAGCAGCCGCTGGCCCGCAACCTGCCCGAGCGGCACCGACTTCACGCAGGCCAGCACCTGGTTCTCGGCCCACGAGAACAGCATGCCAAGCAATGCGTCCTCGGCGGGTACGTCAAGCGCGACCGCGGCTGCGGCCAGCGCGGTCGGGAACGGTATCTCGGGCTGCGCCGCCAGCAGCGCCAGTACCTCGGTCGACTGCGGCGTCAGCTCGGGCAGCAGCTTGCCGAGCGAGTAGCCCATCTGCACGGTCTCGGCGCGGAACTCCGCGCTGTCGCGCGACGCGAGGAAGAATGCGGTCCAGTACGCGACGGCGTCGGCATCGCGTGCGGCGAAGGCCTGCAGCAGCCGCCAGCTGACCGGCGCCTCGAAGCGCGCGACGACTTCGTCGAGCATGTCGGCGATCCACGCGCGTGCGCCCGCTTCGTCGCGCACATGGCCGCGCTCCATCGCCGCCTCCAGCCCTTGTGAATAGCTGTACGCGCCGACCGGCAGCGACGGGCTGCACAGCTGCAGCAGGTGCAGCAGCGACGCGGTCGAAGCCAGGTCCGTGTTCACTGCGCGTCGCCGGGACGGTGGATCTTCTGCCGCAGCGGTATCGGCGCCAGCGGATGGTGCGCATCGCCATGATGGTGATGGCCGCCGCCATAGGCGCCGGATTCGGGCTCGAACGGCGCCTGCTCTTCGACGACGTTCGCGCCGAGGCCGGCCAGCATGTCCTTCAGCACCGGGTCCCGGCGAATGCGCAGCCAGCCTTCGCCGACCTGCGCCTGCGTGTGCCGGTTACCCAGATGGAAGGCGCAGCGCAGCAGTGCCTGCGGGGATGTGCATTCGACGCGATAGGTCGCCTCGGGCGCGGCCGACACTTTCACGATGCGGCCGTCGTCGCCCTTCAGCAGGTCGCCGTCGCGCAGCACGGTGCCGCGCACGGTCAGCACGGCGACTTCCTCGCCGCAGGCGAGGGTTGCGCGCAGCCGGCTTTTCTCGCGCAGTTCGTAGGGGAGGATGAGTTCGCCGTCGATCTGGTTGGCTTGGGTGACTTTGGTGTGAAGGGTAAGCATTGCTGGAGTCATTGGGTTATCGGGCATGGATCCCGGCTTGCGCCGGGATGACGATTCAGAGCCTCTAACAAAACGCCGCTGGCGTTGTTGCGCCGCCTTGCCGTACAGGTCGTACTGTCTGCGGCGGCGCGCCTAGCCATCGACATTTTGTTAGAGGCTCTTGTTTGCCGATGCGTCCGAACACGTCATCCCGGCGCAGGCCGGGATCCACCACTGCTCTGTCAGAACAGGAAATATCGTTGCGCCAGCGGCAGCACCTTCGCCGGCTCGCAGGTCAGCAGCATGCCGTCGGCGCGCACCTCATAGGTCTCGGGATCGACTTCCATCGTCGGCGCATAGCCGTTGTGGATCATGTCCGACTTGCGCAGCCTGCGCATGCCTTTCACCGCCGCGACCGGCTTGTTCAGCTTCAGCGTGTCGGCGATGCCCGCATCGAACGCCGCCTGCGACACGAAAGTGAACGAGGTCTTCAGACCGCCGCCGTACGCGCCGAACATCATCCGGTAATGCACCGGCTGCGGCGTCGGGATCGAGCCGTTCGGGTCGCCCATCTGCGCGGCCGCGATCATGCCGCTCTTCAGGATCATCGACGGCTTCACGCCGAAGAAGGCCGGCTTCCAGACCACCAGGTCGGCCAGCTTGCCGACCTCGATCGAGCCGACCATGTGCGAGATGCCGTGCGTGATCGCCGGATTGATCGTGTACTTCGAGATGTAGCGCTTCGCGCGGAAGTTGTCGTTGCGCGATGAATCCTCCGGCAGCGCGCCGCGCTGCAGCTTCATCTTGTGCGCGGTCTGCCAGGTGCGCAGGATCACCTCGCCGACGCGGCCCATCGCCTGCGAGTCGGACGACATCATCGAGATCGCGCCAAGGTCGTGCAGGATGTCCTCGGCCGCGATGGTCTCGCGGCGGATGCGCGACTCCGCAAACGCAATGTCCTCGGTGATGGCTGCATCAAGGTGATGGCAGACCATCAGCATGTCGAGGTGCTCGTCCAGCGTGTTCACCGTGTACGGGCGCGTCGGGTTGGTCGACGAGGGCAGCACGTTGGACTGGCCGACTGCGGCGATGATGTCCGGCGCATGGCCGCCGCCGGCGCCCTCGGTATGGAAAGTATGGATGGTGCGGTCCTTGAACGCTGCCAGCGTGTGCTCGAGGAAGCCGCCTTCGTTCAGCGTGTCGGTATGGATCGCGACCTGGATGTCCATCTTGTCGGCGACCGACAGGCAGTTGTCGATCGCGGCCGGCGTCGAGCCCCAGTCCTCGTGCAGCTTCATGCCGATCGCGCCCGCGCGTACCTGCTCTTCCAGCGGCAGCGGCAGGCTGACATTGCCCTTGCCGAGGAAGCCGAGGTTCATCGGGAACGCGTCGGCGGCGGCCAGCATCGAGTGGATGTGCCACGGGCCCGGCGTGCAGGTCGTCGCAGCGGTACCGACCGCCGGGCCGGTGCCGCCGCCGATCATCGTGGTCACGCCGGACATCAGCGCTTCTTCGATCTGCTGCGGGCAGATGAAATGGATGTGCGTATCGATGCCGCCGGCGGTAACGATCATGCCTTCGCCGGCGATGATCTCGGTCGCGCCGCCGATGGCCATCGTCACGTTCGGCTGGATGTCCGGGTTGCCGGCCTTGCCGATCGCGGCAATGCGGCCGGCCTTGATGCCGATGTCGGCCTTGACGATGCCCCAGTGGTCGAGGATCACCGCATTCGTGATCACGGTGTCCATCACGTCACGGTGCGGCAGCTGCGACTGGCCCATGCCGTCGCGGATCACCTTGCCGCCGCCGAATTTCACTTCTTCGCCATAGGTGGTGTGGTCGCGCTCGACCTCGATCACCAGTTCGGTGTCGGCGAGGCGGATGCGGTCGCCGGTGGTGGGGCCGAACATTTCGGCATAGGCCTTGCGGGAGATCGTGCTCATGGTTTCGCTTTCTTCAGTGGGCCCATCACTTCGCCGTTGAAGCCGTACACCCTGCGCTTGCCGGCCAGCTCGACGAGCTCGACCGTGCGTTCCTGTCCGGGCTCGAAGCGCACTGCCGTGCCGGCCGCGATGTTCAGCCGCATGCCGTAGGCGAGGCTGCGCTCGAATTGCAGCGCGGGATTGGTCTCGTAGAAATGGAAGTGCGAGCCGACCTGGATCGGGCGGTCGCCGCTGTTGGCGACCTTCACGGTCGCGGTCCGGCGGCCTTCGTTCAGCGCGATGTCGCCGTCCTCAATGAACATTTCACCGGGAATCATCGTTGGGCTCCGTGGATCAGGGAATCGGTTGGTGGACGGTGACGAGCTTGGTGCCGTCGGGGAAGGTGGCTTCAACCTGGATGTCCGGGATCATGTCGGCGACGCCGTCCATCACGTCGTCGCGCGTGAGGATGCGCGTGCCCTCGGACATCAACTCGGCGACGGTCTTGCCGTCGCGCGCGCCTTCCATGATGGCCGCGGTGATCAGCGCCACGGCCTCGGGGTAGTTAAGCTTCAGCCCGCGCGCGCGGCGGCGCTCGGCCAGCAGCGCGGCGGTGAAGATCAGCAGCTTGTCTTTTTCTCTTGGCGTCAGTTCCATTGGCTCTTCCTCGCAGGAGGTTTTACACGGTTCGTTGTCAGGTATTCCAGATGCGCAGCGGCGCTGCTTCGCGTGCCAGCAATTCGGGCCGCAGTTTCGCCCAGGCGGCCAGCATGACCGTGCGCGCAATCTCGCTCGAGTCGCCGAGCCAGCGCACGATGGTCGCGGACTTCATCTGCGTCGCGCCGAATTGTCCGCGTCCGTCGGCGGCCTGCATGCAGGCCTCGCGCAGTGCATTCATCAGCGACGGCGAGGTCGGCAGGCCGGCCGCGACCAGATTGGCGCAGACGCTGTGTCCGGACAGGCCGAGCGGGCTGTTCATCTGGCGGCCGCCGCCATGCAGTGTGCCTTGCTCCAGCCACAGCGGCCGGCCGTCGCGCAGGATGCGCAGGCGCTGGCGGAGACGACCCCGGGTGAAGCGTTCCCCGTGGGCGGTGCGGCCGAAGCACAGGATCTCGCAGCCGAGGTAACGCGCATTGCCATTCAGGTGCACGGTCGTGTCCAGCTGTACGTCCGCATCGTCGAAGAAGATGGTCTCCTGCGGCAGCCACTCGAGCGCCGCATCGGCGTCGACGTGCAGATCGACCTGCTGGGCCGAACGCCGGCCGTTCGAGCGGTACCACTTGGCCGCGCCGGGCGTCGAGATCAGCACGCGGGTGCCCGTTCCGGCGCGCGCGGTGATCCGCAGTTCGTCGCCGCCGACCACGCCGCCGGGCGGATGGACGACGATCGCATGGCAGGTGTCCGGACCTTCCGGATACAGTGCCTTCTGCACCCGCAGCGGGCCGAAATGCTCGCGCTGCGTCAGTCGCGTGGTCTCGCCCTGCCGCGAAAAGCCCAGCGACAGCGTCGCCAGCAGATGGGAAGGCGAGCTGCGCGGCATGTCGATTGCCGCTGCCGGCCTGTCCTCTGCTGTTTGTCTCATGGATGTGTTTGCGCCCGGGTTGATTCGCAGGCGCTGTCGCGGTTGATGTGCCCGGGGGCGACAGAAAGCAAGCGCTTGCCGGGATTACCAAGCACCAAGCGTACCATGCGGACGTGCGGGAATCGATGTTGCCATCATGGTGCAGGCATGCACCGTGATGGTTGGCTCGGGGACTGTCGGGCTGCTTTTTGGTGCGTCGCTCAGGTGGCAGGGCGGGTGCGGCGCGCAACGGCCAGCAGCGCTTTCAGCAGGTAGACCATGATCAGCGTGCCGATCAGGTCGCCGATGAACATCACGGACCAGCCCTGCAGGAAGTCCGTGAAAAATCCGCGAACCAGGAACCAGAAGGAGTGCAGGAAGGAGCTGGTGAGTGCATAGGCCAGCGCCAGCACCCCGAGGCCGCCTGCGCTCAGCTTTTCCAGCGAGGCGGGCATGCTGATCTTCAGCGCGATACGGTAGGCGAGGTAGGGCGCGCCGGCCGAGATCAGTGCGGCGCCGACCTGCGTGATCGGATCCATCAAATGATTGCGCAGGAAGGCGATCAGCAGCGAAGCCAGCAGCAGGCCGATCGCGCCTTCGCCGGCAAACACCAGCGTGCACAGCAGGCGCAGGCCGGCCGGCAGGAAGATCCAGTTGGCGCCTTCGTGCAGCGCGGTCATCGCGAACAGCCAGTCGTTCAGCCAGAAGAAGCTGAAATACAGCAAAGCCGAAATGGCGATCGAGATGAACTGGAGCAGGGTCATTGTTTTTTATGGATGCGCAGGCAACGCCTGAAGGCCTGCTTCATCGAAATGAAATTGTCCCGGACGCTGTCGTCAGCCACCCGCCGGTATCATCTGCGGCGGAAACGCGGCGACGACCGAATCATATGCCGAACTCGAGCCGAGCTTGCTTCGTGATTTCCAAAACCTGTTTTACATGCAAGCTGTGAACGCGCGCCGATGCCGGCGTGTGCGGCACCGCGCGCCGGGCAGCGGCGAGCGGCCGGGATCAGCGGCGCGTGGTGGCGATCCTGGCGCGGGTCGCCTGCATGTTCGATTCGATGGAATCAAATGCGAGCCGGGCCGATTTGTTCAGTTGCGCATAGCTGGTGCTGGCGTTGTCGATCACGGACTTCATCATCGACAGGGCGGTTTCGGATCCGGCCGGCGCGACGCGCGTGAGATCATCGAGGAAGGCCACCAGCTGGCGGCTGCTTGCGTCGAGCCGGGATTCGGCGGCGCGCGACAGGTCTTGCTGCGTGCTCGATGCAATGCTGGTCAAATGGCGGCCGTAGGTGAGAGCGATGTCCGTCTGCGGCTGTGAATGGTTGCAGGCAGTGTTGATGAATTCCTGCGGATCTTTCGCGGCGAGCAGGTTTTGCGCGCTGCCGATCGACGCTTCGACGCTGGCGCGCGCCGCCTGCAGGTTCAGGCCGGCGAATTTTTCCATGCCTTCGATCATGGAGCCGGCGACCGAGGCGGCCAGCTGCAGTTGAGCGTCCAGCTGCCTGCGCGCCGCAGTTGCCAGTTGTTCGGTTGAATTAAGCATGGAAACTCCTCGGTATCGTGGATAAGGGGATCGCAGGCGACCGCTCATGTTGCGATGCAGCGAAACGGATTGTCATTCTCGACTCTCCGTCTGTCAAGGATAATTATTGCGCCGCATCAATTGTCGGCTGCGCTGCCTGTCGGGGTTGGTGAAAAAGGAAATCGTGAACGCGTACTACAGTGATCGCTTTGTTTTGCCTTTGCCGGAGGGACATCGTTTCCCGATGCGCAAATATTGGATGCTGCGCGATCGGGTGGCCGCGCACCTGCCGGAGGTGAGGCTCGAGGAAGCGCCTTCCACCACCGATGGCGTGCTCGCGCTGGCCCATCATCCGCAGTACATCCATCGGGTCGCGACCGGCGCGCTGACTGCGGCCGAGCAGCGTGCGATCGGCTTTCCGTGGTCGCCCGAGATGGTCGAGCGCTCGCGCCGTTCCGCCGGCGCGACCATTGCCGCCTGCCGCGCCGCGTTCGAAGACGGCGTGGCGGTCAATCTGGCCGGCGGCACCCATCACGCGCAGGCAGAGCGCGGCGAGGGCTTCTGCGTCTTCAACGATGCGGCGATCGCGGCGCGCCTGATGCAGGCCGAGCGGCGCGCTGCGCGGGTCGCGATCGTCGATCTCGACGTCCACCAGGGCAATGGCACGGCCGCGATACTCGCGAATGACGATTCGGTGTTCACCTTGTCCCTGCATGGCGAGAACAACTATCCGTTCACGAAGGCCGTCAGCGACCTCGACATCGCGCTGCCCGACGGCACCGGAGACGATGACTATCTTGCGCGGCTCGATGATGCGCTCGTGCAGTTGTTCGTCCGCTTCGATCCTCAGCTGATCATTTATCTCGCGGGCGCCGACCCGCACGAAGGCGACCGGCTCGGCCGGCTCGGGCTGAGCGCGGCCGGCCTGGCCGAGCGCGATCGCCGGGTGCTGGAGGCGGCCGGCAGGCGCGGGCTGCCGGTGGCGATCGCGATGGCAGGCGGGTATGGCAGGGAGATCGAACAGACAGTGGCGATCCACTGCCAGACGGTCGGCATCGCCGCGCGCCACTGCCATGGGGAGACGGCATGAGCGGGCTGCCGATGTTTCAGCGGCGCGACTTGCCCGAGGTCGCCATGCCGCTGCTGTTCGTGCTGATCTGGAGCACCGGCTTCATCGTCGCGAAATTCGGCCTGCCGCATGCGCCGGCGCTGACTTTCCTGCTGCTGCGCTATGCCGGCGTGCTGCTGGTGCTGGTGCCGCTGCTGTTCGTGATGCGCGCTCCGTGGCCGAGTGCGCAGGCCTTGCATATCGCAGTCGCCGGCGTGCTCGTGCAGGCAGGCTACCTGTCCGGCGTCTGGTGCGCGATCAAGCTCGGCATGCCGGCCGGGCTGTCGGCGCTGATCGTCGGGCTGCAGCCTCTGCTGACCGGGTTCGCTGCGCCGCTGGTGGGCGAACCGGTGCGACCGCGGCAGTGGATCGGGCTGATCCTCGGGCTGCTCGGTGTCGGGCTGGTGGTGATGGAGAAGCTGACGCCGACCGGCAGCTCGGCGCTGAATGTGGCGCTGTGCGTGTTCGCACTGTTCGCGATCACGGCCGGCACGATTTACCAGAAGCGATTCTGCCCGCGCTTCGATTTGCGCAGCGGCGCGGTGATCCAGTTTTCGGCGTCGGCGCTGGTCACATTGCCGTTCGCGATCTGGCTGGAAGACCTGACGCCCGCGCTGGCCGAAGTAGAATGGACGGCTGAATTCGTGCTGGCGCTGGCCTGGTCGTCGTTCGCGCTGTCGATCGGGGCGATGTTCCTGCTGTATGCGCTGATACGGAAGAATGCCGCGACCCATGTGTCGAGCCTGATGTACCTGACACCGCCGGTCACGGCGCTGCTGGCCTGGCTGCTGTTCGGCGAGTCCTTCGGCCTTGCCGGCCTCGCCGGCATGCTGCTGGCCGTCACGGGCGTGGCCTTCGTCGTGAAGAAATGACCGGGCGGCGGCACGCGGCAAGGGCAGGACGGCAATCGCCGCCGGAAGAACAATGACAATCAAGAGAACGCCATGAGGGACAGTCCGAAGACACGCGCACACTTCCGCCATTTCCACCCGATCACCACGCGCTGGGCCGACAATGATGCTTACGGCCATGTGAACAATGTCGTCTACTACCAGTGGTTCGACACGGTGGTGAACCAGTTCCTGATCGCCAATGGCACGCTCGACATCCACGAAGGGGATGCGATCGGGCTGGTGGTCGAGACCCACTGCAACTACTTTTCGTCCGTCACGTTCCCCGAGCCCGTGGTCGCCGGCCTGTGCGTCGCGCGGCTGGGCGAGAGCAGCGTGCGCTACGAGATCGGCATCTTCCGCGGCGACGACGATGTCGCGTCCGCGCAGGGCCATTTCGTCCATGTCTATGTCGACCGCGCGACGCGCCGGCCGACGCCCGTTCCCGCGCCTGCGCGCGCCCTGCTGCAAACCCTGCTGGTGAAAGAATGATCGAGAGTCAGGAACAAAAAATCATCGACGAAGCGATCCGCTCGCGTCGCTCCATTCGCGCGTTCAGGCCGACGCCGGTCGCGCGCGAGGACATCGAAGCCATCCTCGACGTCGCCTCGCGCGCGCCGTCCGGCTCCAACACGCAGCCGTGGAAGGTCTATGTGCTGACCGGCGAAACGCGGCAGGCGCTGTCGCAGCGCATCCTCGACGCCTACCTCGATCCCGGGCAGGCGCAGGAGCACACGGAGGAGTATGCGTACTACCCGCGGCAGTGGGTGGCGCCGTATGTCGACCGCCGCCGCAAGATCGGCTGGGACCTGTATGCGCTGCTCGGTCTGACGCGCGAGAACAAGGCCGGCATGCAGGCCCAGCATGGCCGCAACTACATGTTTTTCGACGCGCCGGTCGGGCTGATCTTCACGATCGACCGCGTGATGGAGCAGGGTTCCTGGCTCGACTACGGGATGTTCCTGCAGAACGTGATGGTGGCGGCGCGCGCGCGCGGCCTTGACACCTGCCCGCAGGCGGCATTCACGCAATTCCACCGCGTCATCGGCGAGGTGCTGCAGATTCCCGCCGGCGAGCAGGTCGTCTGCGGGATGGCGCTCGGCTTCGCCGACCATGACCGCATCGAGAACTCGCTCGAGACCGAGCGTGCGCCGGTGTCCGAGTTCGCCCACTTCCTGGCCTGAGCCGATGTTCCCGCTGCGGGATCCTGCCCGGGTGGCAGGATCCCGGCCTGCGAACCTTGCAGACTTTTGCGTAACCGCAATTTGCGGTTGATAAACCTGTTTAATTGGCGCATATAACTCCCTAATTTGCTTGCGGAATCTCGCCGTTTTGCTACACTGCAAGGCAATTTTTCTGCATCAACTTTGGGGTCCTGCATGCGCAGATTGTCTGCCCGCGCGCTTGTCGTTTTCATACTCGCCGCCTTCGCGCTACCGGCAAGCCACGCGGCCACCGCTACCAAGCGCGTCGCCACCAGCAAAGCCTCCAAGAAGACCGCCCACCACGCCCACACGTCGAAGTCGAGGAAAGTTGCCGCTTCGAAGGCGCGCATCGTCCGGGCCGCGTACACGCAGGGCAAGCGCAAGCCGATGCAGCGCGTCGCGATGGCCTCGGCCATGGCCGGCGTGCCGCCGGTGCTGACGGCGGGCGATCTCGCCGGACTGAACCTGACCCGCGATCCGCTCGCGCTCAATTCCAGCGTCGCGCTGGTGCTGGACCAGTCCACCAACGAGGTGCTGTTCGAGAAGAATTCCAGCGTCGCGCTGCCGATCGCATCGATCACGAAGCTGATGACCAGCCTGGTCGTGGTCGAGGCGCACCAGGATCTCGATGAGATCCTGACGGTGACCGAGGAAGATGTCGACCGCGAAAAATTCAGCCATTCGCGGCTGCGCGTGGGCTCTCAGCTGTCGCGCGCCAACATGCTGCACATTGCATTGATGAGTTCGGAGAACCGTGCTGCATCGGCGCTGGGTCGCCATTACCCCGGCGGCATCCGCGCCTTCGTCACCGCGATGAATGCAAAAGCGCGCGAGCTGGGAATGCAAAGCTCGCAATTCGCCGATTCCACCGGCCTGAACAGCGCCAATGTGTCCAGCGCGCGCGACCTCGCCAAGCTGGTCGTCGCCGCATACCAGCATCCGCTGATCCGGCAGTACTCGACCGACAGCCGCTATGTGGTCGATCCGGGTGGCCGTGCGCTGCAGTACCGAAATTCGAATGGCCTGATCGAGAATCCCGACTGGGAGATCGGCTTGCAGAAGACCGGCTATATTTCCGAGGCCGGTCGTTGCCTGGTGATGCAGGTGCACGTGAACGGCCGTCCGGTGGTGATGATCTTCCTTGATTCGAAGAGCAAGCATTCGCGCCTCGCCGATGCCAGCCGCATTCGCAAGTGGCTGGAGAGCCGCGCCGCTTCGGCCATGTCGGAGCGCTCGCTGCCGCGCAGCTGAGCGCTGCGGCGCGTCGATCTGCACCGGCGCGTAGACCGGCCGCCCGAACGGCTCAGGCGGATTCGGCGGGCCGGTAGCCGAGGACGCCTGAAATGTCGGTCGCGGTCGCGATCAGGTCGTCCAGCCACTCATCCTTGAGCCGATCGACCGGCGCCGAGATCGACAATCCCGCAATCAGCCTACCCGAGTCGTCACGAATGCCGGCGGCCATGCAGCGCACCCCCAACTCCAGCTCCTCGTTGTCGCGCGCGTAACCGCGTGCGCGCACCAGCGACAACTCGCGCTCGAGCTTGGCAAGGTCGGTGATGGAATTCTTGTTGTGACCGGCCAGGCCGGTGCGGGTGGCGTATGAGCGTACCGACTTGCTGTCGTCGACCGACAGGAACAGCTTGCCGGTCGAGGTCAGGTGCAGCGGCGCCCTGCCGCCGATCGCGCGCACCACCTGCATGCCCGAGCGCTCGGAGAAGGCGCGGTCGATGTAGACGATCTCGTCGCTCTGGCGCACGGACAGGTTCACGGTCTGTTGCGTTTTGCGGTGCAGCGACTGCATGAAGGGCAGCGCGGCCTCGCGCACATTCAGCCGGCTCTTCACGATGTTACCGAGTTCCAGCAGCCGCATGCCGAGGCGGTAGCTGCCCGGCTCGGCGCGATCGACGAAGCGTTTTGTCACCATATCGTTCAAGATGCGGTGCGCTGTCGACGGATGCAGTCCGGTTGCGCTCGACAGCTCCTTCAGGCTCACCGGATCCGGATGGTTCGCCAGCGCGTCGAGCAGCGTGATCATGCGTTCGATGACCTGGATCGACGTCTTTTCGGAGGGTGCGGGGGAATCGGGCTTCATGCTGGTTTTGTGCAATGCAATGTCATTCGATGTTATACCACATTGTGAAAATCGCTCACAAGTCCCGATTTGAAAATCGAGCCTTTGCATGCGCACAAGCGCCGGCTTCAGGGCGAGGCCGGGCAGGGCGGCAGCACGCGAAAGCAGTGGCGCAAGGACGTTGCCGGCGGCCTTTGACGGCCCGGCTGGCCACGGACAAATTAATTTCATCCCTTGTAGCACTACAGATATCAGTCCATTCATCGGATAATTCCTGCTATCTGAAACTGCATACCCATAGGGATATTTCATGCGTGTTGGATTGCTGGTGACTTGCCTGGTGGACGTGATGCGTCCCGAGATAGGCTTTTCCTCGCTCAAGCTGCTGGAAGCGGCTGGGTGCGATGTCGTGGTTCCGGAGAACCAGACCTGCTGCGGACAGCCTGCCTACAGTGGCGGCAACAAAGATGCGGCGCGCGATCTGGCGGCGAAATTCCTCGATGAGTTCGAAGGTTTCGATTACATCGTGATTCCGTCCGGCTCCTGCGGCGGCACGATCAAGACCCATTACGACGACATACTCGCCGGCCATCCCGCGCTGGTCGCGCGCTACGCGAAGATCAAGGAGCGCGTCTACGAGCTGACCGATTTTCTGGCCAATGTCGCCAGGCTCGACAAGCTGCCGGCCGCAGAGGCGGGTGCGTTCAGGGGCACGGTGACGTATCACGACTCCTGCTGCGGTCTGCGCGAGCTCGGCGTGCAGAGCCAGCCGCGCGAGCTGATCGCGCGGCGCGAGGGCGTCGAGCTGAAGGAAATGCACAACGCGCGCCAGTGCTGCGGTTTCGGCGGCACCTTCGCGGTGAAGTACGGCGACATCTCGACGGCCATCGTCGACGAGAAGTGCGAAAACATCCATGCCAGCGGTGCCGACGCAGTCGTGCTCGGCGACCTCGGTTGCATGCTCAACATTGAAGGCCGGCTGCGTCGCACCGGCGATACCACGACCCGGGTGCTGCATGTCGCCCAGGTTCTCGCGGGAGACGCATGATGCAAGTCCAGTCGATGCATTTCAAGGCGCGCGCCGGGCAAAAGCTCGCCGATGTCCGCCTGCAGCAAAACCTGAAAAAGCTGTCCACCAAGTTCGTCAACGCGCGTGCGTCGGCCATGACGGAGCTCGATGATTTCGAGGGCACGCGGGACGCCGCAATCGAGCGCCGCATGCGTGCGATCAAGAACCTCGATGTCTGGCTGGCGACCTTCGAGAAGGAAGCGACCCGCCGCGGCGCAACCGTGCTGTTTGCGCAGACGGCCGAAGCGGCGTCGAAGCTGGTGGTCGAAATCGCGCAGAAGCATGCGGTAAAAAAGGTCATCAAGTCGAAGTCGATGGTCTCCGAGGAGATGCAGCTGAACAAGGCGCTTGAGGCCATTGGCGTCACATCTGTCGAGACCGACCTCGGCGAGTACATCCTGCAGATCAACGACAACGAGCCGCCGTCGCACATCATTGCGCCGGTGGTGCACAAAGACAAGGAAGAGATTGCCGACCTGTTCGCGAAGGTGCACAACAAGCCGCGTCTGACCGAGATCCCGGAAATGACGCGCGAAGCACGCGAAGTGCTGCGCCCGCATTTCCTATCGGCCGACATGGGTGTCACCGGCGGCAACTTCGTGATCGCCGAATCCGGCTCGGTCGCCGTGGTGACCAATGAAGGCAACGAGGGCATGTGCACGATCGTGCCGCCGAAGGTGCATGTGGTCGTCACCGGCATCGAGAAGGTGCTGCCGACGCTGTCTGACCTCGCGACCGTGATGCGCCTGCTGCCGCGCTCGGCGACAGGCCAGTCGATCTCGAACTACTTCTCGCTGCTGACCGGTCCGCGCGGCAAGGATGACCAGGACGGTCCCGAGCACATGTACTTTGTGCTGGTCGATGCTGGCCGCTCCGGCCTGGTCGGTACGGAGTTCGAG
>JACCDX010619531.1_pt1 | contig 18478 bp, 19 predicted proteins | sample 7449681 | NCBI WGS metagenome assembly JACCDX01 (sample SAMN15323450, study PRJNA562643) | freshwater metagenome | isolation source: river surface water | place: USA:Blue River Watershed | collected 2017-08-18
AATTCAAGCTTTGACCTGTGTCGATTTGCGACATCCATGTTTTGGGAGATGTTTCCCGAGGGTCCTACTCATGACTACAAGCATCCGCTATTTGCTGTCTTCAAGCAGTGGATGAGTCAGATGGATGGAAGTTCTGTGCTGTTTCGCACGCAGAAACCTGATCGGCATGACCGTTATCATGGATTTGACTTGTATAAAGCTATTGCCCGTTACTGCAAGGACTCGGCAGTTCCACGTCGCGAAATAGGGAAGCTTTCGGTATTTCAAGTGCCGGTGGTCCCTGTCGGACAATCGTGTCTGTATGTGGAGTCATAGGAACATACTTCCTCGCAAAGTAGTCATTCCCCACAAAGTTCTGTAGAAACATAGAACTCTCAATCAAGACGTGCGTCATCTCGCCTGTCGCACATGACAACATCTCCTGAAACTCAAGTATGTCCTTGTCCTCTACAAGTGCAAAGACGTTCTTGTCGATATGTGTGAACTTGCTGCTGCGTTCGTGAAAGATTACCCACATTCTATTAAATGTCTCTCTCGACTGGTCTGAAAGTGAAGTTTTCGTTTTATTCGGCACTCATCTTCTTTTTGGTCGCCAATCCAGTGACCTTCCGCTTCATGAATGATTTGATTCCAGGTGTCGCGAACAATGGATGTCCGACGGCATTTGGATTCGTGCTTCATACGATTGTGTTCTTTGCTCTTTCGTTCTTCATCATGACGCTACCACGAGACCCTTACTGACAATCTCCTCTTCTTCTTTCATATGAGGCAATAATGACTTACATAACTCGTATTTTTCTTCATCCGAATAGTGTTTGGAAGGTATGATTTTAGAATGTTCGTGAAGTATTTCCGGTGTGGCCTGAAACATCTTTTCTTCTGACCTTGAATGACAGTAAAGGGATTTCAAGAATGGTCTAAAAATAGAATCGGGTACATGTCCGGTCATCTCGTAAAGGTCGATACAATACTTCGCGGTAAACGAAAACTTACGATGTGATTTATACCATTTCGTAGATTCCATGTATTTCCTTAAAATGTTCGCTGGTTTAAATGTAATGCGGACCTTCGTGTCTCTCCTGGCATTTGCCATCATCATCAACTTGGTGTTTGCGTTGACGACCATGATCTTCTTTGATGGCGAAATTAAGGGTGCGAGGACCTTTTCAGACCACTTCTTTTTCGCAGTGGGTTCTCTGACAACCAGTGGTCATGGAGACATGATGCCGACGACAGCTGCTGCGAAGATGTGGACTTCGTTGTATGTATTGGTCGCATGGGTCTATATCTTCTATGTCACCATCAACCACATTACCGATGTGGACTTTAGGATGTTTGGTTAGACTTTTCATCTTCGCATCCACATTCGCTATCACAGGGTGCTTCACATGAAGGACAAGGATTCGTACACGGACCTTCAGAACACCAACACCATTTTTCTTGGCATACACAGCATATAGGAGCGATTAAATCAGGTCCATATCCCTTGCCATCGCCTATGACAGCGTAATTATCAGTTTCTTCCTTATACGCCTTTTCTTCTTCCTCATCCAGATTTTCTTCACAAAAATAACATTGTTTGGGGTCGGCGTTATGCGATTTTAAAAACCGAGGTCTAGATTCTTCCATTTACCTTTAGAACGTCGGCTTCCCCGTAAACATCTCCTGCGTTGCAGTCGCTACCGATGCGACAGACTCTACCGCAGCATCTACGCCATCAGACCCTACCGCATAGGCAACACCTCCCGCGACACCGCCCGCACCCAGTGCCAGCTTTCCTGCGTCCATCCACTCAATCTCCTGATTCTTGGAGGTCCGCTCCCACACATACAGAACAAACGCAATGACAGCCACGACGCCCGCAATCATTCCGAACGTGTAAACATCCGACATCTTTGTTCTCCGTCAAGGCGAAGAGACTTACAAATTCAACGCAACAGACTCCGTTGCCTTTCGCCGAAGTTCGTCCTCTGTGCTGACAGACGCCTTGTCGTCATCCTCCTCATCGTCCAACGTAACGTCCTCGCCAAGTGTTACTTTGGGACGGTCCTCATCCTCCGAGTCCTCTTCGTCCTCCGTCTCAAACTCATGAACCTCCGGAGGTGCAAATGTCACAGGGGGTGCTGTCGTCTTGGGAGCTTCCTCACGTGCCTGGAAGTACGCACGACTGATTTGCCTCCAAGGAATGAACCCATCGATGACTTCGCCCACAGTCGTCTCGAGCATAGTCTCAATGTCACGACGGTTCTTGGCCTGCTGTGTGGACGGAACGCCAATGGTGTTGAAGAGGTATGCCTGTGACCAGCACTTGCGGGCCGAAGCCGTATAAAACGTATGAATGAACTTGGACAGCGAAGGACGCTCAAACTCAATGTTAACCTGTGTGGCTTCAGTCTGCTGCAGACTCGCAAACGCACGAATGTAGCTCACAAACACGCCCAAGAGCAAATCCTCAATGTAATCGCACTTGGACGCTGTAATAATACGATCGACTTCCTTGTCGAGTGTCTCTTCGTTCCACTTGGGAATACTGGTCAGGAGGTTCTGGAAGGTCTGAAGCGTCTTCTCAGGCTGTCCGTTCCGCTCGCAAGCAGTCTTGGCATTGTCATATACACTCCAAAGACCATCTGCAACGTGAGGTACTAGCACCCGCGTCAGATTCTCTCGCATCGTCTGCTTGACAAACTCTGTCGACATTTGTTTTACATGAAGGAGGCGAGTTGAGAAGAAAGAGACGCACAATGCAGATTGTGTTGATTCTCATGATTCGTAATGAATCTCGAATTATCGAGAGATGTCTCAAGGCTGTTGAAGGTATCGTGGATGCCTTTTGTGTTCATGATACGGGGTCTACCGACAATACATGCGACATTGTCAAGGAGTTTCTGGTAGGACGAACGGGTTGTCTCACGACGTCAGAGTGGAAGGACTTTGGATACAATCGCACTCGCAGTTTCCAGACTGCACGCGACTACGTTCGCGACAAACTCAAGTGGGATTTGTCTACAAGCTATGGTCTGCTGCTGGATGCAGACATGGTCTTTGAAGCAGGAAGTCTACGTACTCAACAACTGACTGAACTTGGCTATACAATTCTGCAGTGTAATGGAGAGATTGAGTATCCCAATTGTCGATTGATTCGCATGGACCATGAGTGGGTCTGTCGTGGCGTTACCCACGAGTATTGGGATGGAGAGACCAAATCCTTACCCAAGAACGTATGTTGGATTAACGATAAGAATGATGGTGGGTGTAAGGCGGATAAATTTGAACGCGATGCTCGACTACTTGAGAAAGGTCTAGAGGACGAACCTACCAATGTACGTTACATGTTTTATCTCGCACAAACCTACCATTGTTTGAATCGTCACGAGGATGCGATTCGTATGTACAAGAAGCGATTCAAGGCTGGCGGATGGGACGAAGAACGATGGTATTCTCTCTATATGATTGGACAGACGTATCTCACACTTGGTAATGTCCCAAAGTTTGAGAAATATATGCTCCAAGCCTATGCCCATCGTCCGCAACGAGCAGAATCTCTCTACAAACTCGCCAAGTATTTCCGCGAAAAGAGTCAGCACTACAAGGCCTATCAGTATGTTTTGATGGGACGCGACATTCCATTGTCAAGCGACGCATTGTTCATTGAGACAAATGTGTATACGGGTCTTTTTGACTATGAAGAAACCATTTGCTTGTATTACCTGAATCGGAAGCGCGAGGGGCTTCGAAAGAGTATGGAATATGTTCTGACGAAAAAGACTCATGCGGACAGTGTTTTACGAAACATGAACTTTTATGTAGAACCAGTTGGTAAGGTTTACCACAATCATCCCATCCAGCGTGATTTGATTGGACGAGACTACCATCCTACATCAGTATCTTCTTTTGACGGCAACCACATGGTTCGCTTTGTGAATTATTCCATTACGCATACGGGTAGCTACGATATGAAGCAAGGTAATTATTCGCCAGACCATGCTGTGCGAACCCAGAATGTCGTCTACAAACCCGATGGAACTACGATTCCTATGAAGGACGAGTCTGTGACTCTCCCCAGACGCAAACATCATATTCTCGGACTGGAGGATGTGCGTGTATACCGCAACGCGAATGATGTGCTACGATTTGTAGCTACGTCATCCGAGTATTCCGAGCAGATTCGCATTGTGACAGGTGAATTGGATATCGAGAAGGGTGAGTACAAGAATACCCAGGTAATAGAGTCCCCCCTCAAATCCAATTGCGAGAAGAATTGGATTCCCGTGAATGGAACCAATGATATCATTTATTCCTGGAATCCGCTACGCGTCGGCCATCTCGAAGAGAACCGTCTGGTATTTGATAAGGTGATTCCGACCCCTGATTTTTTCCGTCATTTACGTGGGTCGGCAGTGCCAATCCAAGTCAAGAACGAACTATGGTGTCTGGTTCATTATGTGGAGTACTGTATGCCTCGCAAGTATTTCCATTGTATCGTGGTGCTTGATCCAACGACCTACAAGCCCAACCGTATTTCCTTGCCTTTTGTCTTCCGAAACGAAGGTATCGAATACTGCCTCTCCATGACACAAGACAAAAATGAAGTAGAGTTTTTGTTTTCATCATGGGATGACAACCCATGTAGCGTGCGAGCTTCTATGAGTTCGCTCGAATGGATTCAAACATAAAGGTGCTTCCAAGACTCATTGGGCACAGCAGACATATCCTGAAGAATGTGACGTGCCATCTCCGTATCAATACAGCAGGGTAGGTGAATCTTGGTATAGAACTTGTAGGTCTTCGCTGTCTCCTCGTCTGCGATGCGTAGCAGATTGATGCGAGTCGTCAGTGTCTCCAGAGCCCGAATGAGAGTACGCACACCCTCTTCCTCCGAAGAATATTCGCGAATCAGAAACTTGATGGCATCCGGCTTGATACTCAGCTCCTTGAAGTTGGTGCGTTCTAGCATCTGGGGCCAGATATACTTTTCCACAATCTGGAACTTGTCGTCTGCTGAGTAACCCGTGCAGGTGATGACTTGCATGCGGTCCTTGAGAATCGGGTGAACCTTGGACTCATCGTTAAACGAGAAGACAAACAGGCACTGCGACAAGTCAATATCCACACCCGCAAAGTAGCGATCATGGAACTGGGTGTTCTGACTGCGGTCCGTCAAGTGAATCAACATAGATGTGATCTCTTGCCCCTGAGCAGTCTCCGACACCTTGTCTAGCTCATCAAAGTACATCACCGGGTTCATACAGCGAGCATTAATCAAACTATCAACCACTCTTCCCCACATGCTACCTTCGTAGGTGTAACTATGGCCTACAAAGTTCGCACTATCTGTCGCACCACCCAGACTGAAGAACTCAAACGGACGTTTGAGGACATTTGCGACGCCATTCTTCGCAAACGATGTCTTGCCCACGCCCATCGGCCCCTTGAGAGCAATCACATTGCCTACGCTACCAGGATTCGCAATCCACTGTGCGAGTATTTGCATAATCTGAGTCTTCGCAGGCATCATTCCATATACGGCCTTGTCCAGCGATTCCCGAGTCTCAGACAGGAATTTCGCACAAGGAGCAGGACCATCGTCCATCTTCACAGGCAGAGGCACCGTGTTACCAAACGGAATCCGCATAAATCCGTCAATCCATGTCCGCAGCTTGTGTGTATCTCCGCCCTCTTGTTCCATCTCGGCAAGCATGTCAATCTTCTTGATGACGGACGCCTTGGTGGAATCCGCAATCGGAAGTTCTAGCACCCTGAACTTGCGAGGCACATCACCCTCTGCTACGAGTGCCTCGATCTGCTTCATCTGCTTGTTGAGCTTCTTCTTCTTGGTCTTGGGAAGCTCGTCGTAATACTCTTGTTCCTCCTCATTCAACTCCAGTGCTGCTTCGTCGGGCTCCTTGTCCTTCTTCTTGTCCTTCCCCGCACGAATCTTGTGCTTGGGAACATACTTGTTCATGAGGTAGCCCAGAAATCCATCCTCTTCCTCTTCAGACTCGTCATCCTCATCATCGCTATCATACTCGTCCTCTTCATAGGCCATAGGAGGGCGATTGTCAATCTCAATCTTCACGCGTCCATTCTTGGGGATGGGGATGGTGATCTTCTGGTTGTCTTCCTCTTCCTCTTCCTCTTCCTCTTCCTCTTCTAGGTCAGACTCCTCGTCAACCAACTCTTCGTCGTCCTCAGACTCTTCTTCTGTCTCGCTGGGCACGTAGTCCTCATCTTCGGACTCCTCTTCACTTTCGTCCTCCTTTAAGGTCTCGTCCTCGATCCACTTCACTGCAGTATCGCGTTTACGAAGGTTGTATCGGCGAGGCATCCTTGCTGGGACCCAAGGAAAAAACAAAAGCAATCCGTTTTTCCAGCTTACATACAATGGAAGATTTGACGAAAATCATAGACCAACTGACGCTTGAAAACGATAAGGCTGCCGCGTCAAATCCCATCACCAAGCAGAGTCTATCGATTGTTCATCAGTTTCTGAAGGATCATCCTGTGATGTGTTATGGTGGAACTGCCATCAACAATCTGCTTCCTCCTGAGGACCGGTTCTACAACCCAGAGACGACGGTTCCGGATTATGATTTTTACAGTCGGACGCCCCAAGAGCATGCGATGATTCTCGCAAACAAACTGTCGGATGCGGGTGTTATCAATGTAGAAGTGAAGCCGGGCATGCATCTAGGAACGTTCAAAGTGTTTGCGAATTATGAGGGTGTAGCCGATATTACGCATCTAGACAGCGAAGTATTTGACAGACTCTGGAAGGAAGATGTAGTGGTCGAAGGTATCCATTATGTGCCTCCGAACTTTCTGCGTATGTCCATGTATTTGGAACTGTCTCGTCCTCGAGGCGATGTTTCACGCTGGAAGAAGGTCTATGAACGTCTAATGCTGTTGAACAAGCATTATCCTATGGTGTGCCCAAAGCCGATGGAGGATGAACCGCAACAGGAAGAGAACCGTCTGAATGTCGAGTCTATCCTCAAGAAGCACAATGTGGTCTTGCTAGGCATTACAGCGTCTCAAATCCACGAAGGCAAGGGTCCGAAATGGTCAACACCTATCACCATTCTCGCAGAGCCACCTACGATTGAGAAACTGTCGGAAGGAAAGAAGACGGAGAAGCACGAAGGGTCAGAAATTCTGCCTTCGCATATCGATATTCTGGATGACAAGGGTGAAATTCTAATGCGGATTCACGAAACGGCTGCGTGTCATAGCTATCACGAAATGGCGAATGGAATCAAGGTGGCATCCATTCCCACAATGCTTCAATTTGTGTTGGCCTATATGTATTCTGGTGTTCCCGAGGACGAGATTACGCACCTGATGTGTGTCGCACAAAGGTTGGTGGATTTGGCCAATCACAAGGAAAAACGCAGATACGCACTCTTGACGCCCATTGATTGTTTGGGGTCACAAGAGACGTTGATTGATATGAAGAAACACAAGGCAGAGCTCTATGAAAAGCTCTCCAAGAACAAGGGTTCTTCTGAGTTTTTGAAATACTTTTTCACCTACAACCCACACACGACCAAAACACAACGTGCACACATTCGCAAGCAACTACAGAAGACTCGCAAGATTAGGTACGAAAGCTCCTACTGAGACCTGTAAAGGATAACCCTGAGCAATCGATACACGCACGGACCTCTTTTCTTCCTTGTAGAAAGTCCAAGTATGAACCGGTCGCATTTGGAGTTTCATTGATATATGCATTTGCCCCCGTTGTAGACGCAAATGTTTGATATACCAACTGTAAACGTTTACTTGTCACAAAATCGGACGCATATTGAATGCGTAACGTATTGATTCCCGAGATATCGATACCACGCTGACCACCGGCACTCATCTTGCTGTTTACGCAGAATATAAACGCCCAATATACCAGGAAATATCAAAGTAATTGGGTGCTGCGGGTTGTCTGTCCAAATCCTTGGGCACAGGCTCCTGAACCATCTTCTTGATTTCTACATGATTGAGCGAACGTGCGTAGTATGTCAACCGAGCAATCACGCCATCCCACGTGGACCCAATCGACAATGCCGTATCATTCAACTGAGGCAACTGCCCTAGCGTGTGGTGCTTGCGAAGGATGCCATTGATGTAAATATCCACAGAGTGCTGGTCAACCACCATCGCAAAGTGAATCCACTTCATCGCGGGAATGTTGGGAATGAGAATCGTTTCTGTGGTTCCATACGTATCGACTGCAACCCCGAGAGAATTCGATGTCGAATCAATATACAGGCCAGGAGAATCCTCCTTGGGAAAGATACGACGACGCTCACCATAACCTCGCGTAAAGTCCTTGATGAGAATCCATGTCGTATACGAATACGTCAAACCTTCTGCCTCGTTATACGAACGAGGAAGTTGGGCTGGGAATGTCTGTTTTACATCGCCAGGAATGGAATTGTCAAACAGGACAACCTTGTCTCCGCGTGCTGCCTGAGGAGCAAACCAGACCATATAGATGACTAATATACCAATCACGAGAACGCCAATGATGGTAGAGATTTCCATTATATTACTTGGATACAAAACCGCGAGGGGTCAGTCGCAACGTTGGTACTGAGTCACGCACTTGCGGCTGTTGGGGAAGTTGTGCCCCGCTCGGAGTCCAAACCATGGATAACATCGTCTCGTAAGTTGTGTTCTTTTGGAATTCAAGAGTCTGTGGGTCAACTTTTCGTTCCCCCATATTGTAGATGTAATGAATACGTGAATCGTCTGATTTGTATTCATGTGTCAGAAATCCACTACGAGCAAGTCGTATCGTCCAATCCAAATCCTCGCCGCGAACCGCATCTCTAAAAGGAATCAATTTTGCAATATCCGTCATCATGGGATTCAGATGGTTGGGTGGACGTACAAATACATTTCCGCGTGCCATCGGATCTTTCAGTGAATTTTCAATGCTGTGTGTGAAGGTATAGGGATGAATACGACCACGGAGTCGCATGACAGGATATGACCCTCGTATCGTCTCTACCAGGTCCTCTATATACGCATCGGTAATCTCATCGTCGTCATCAATAAAGACAGAATATTTTCCTTCCGCAGTCTGAAGGAGGTTCTGACGCTTCATTCCAACACTCATTTCCCGATTGTCAAACGCTAAACTGATTTTATACCGTAAATGAGGAGCAAGACGTTCCATCTTTTCGCGAATGGATGTCATGAGATTCTGTAGCGAACGTTCACGTCCCGTGATAGTTGGAATGAGGAATGTTACGTCATAGTCATAGTGCTTCCTGCGAATATATGTATACATATCCTCGTTCCAAAACTTCTGATTGTGTTGGTAGAGAGCATCCATGTTCTGTGCATACCCTGTTCCAGGATGCTCGTGGCGAATAATACAATATGGAATATAGGTACATCTGTCTCGTAGTTCACCTTTACAGAGATCGGTAAGCTCGGTATCACAAAACAAACTCTTGTAATCAGGATGATAGATGTAACCAAAGTGGTTATACATCTGACGACCAAACACACAGAGAGTATTTAGTTTATCACCTTGGTATCCGTCATTGAACCACAAGATTCTGTTCGTATCTGGAGTCATGTGCATACGAATCACGTCGTCCCATCCCTGAAGTTGCGGAATCATGTCATCCGACACTAGCACCACAATGTCCCATTCCCACTCAATTTCACTCATATTCGCGTTACAGGCTTCAATCTTAGACCGGTTCGGACTTAGGAAGATACGATGCCATGCTGCTTTTGCGAGAATCCGATGAAGTTCTTCATGGACAAGATTGCGTTTCATGGTCTCATCATTGTCATCCGCAGAAATCGCAACTCCAAGTTGTTCAGGATGATTTGCCATCTTCATGTAAGACGTCAATGTCGACATGATTTTCTGTGGACGGCTTCGAGTCGGACACTTCAATAGAATTCGCATTGTTGTTTACAATACGTAGCTACTAAGTTCATTTCCTTTTTTATCCAGAGTGCTGAATCGGAAGGTATATCCGAACAGCGTGATGAAGACGGAATCCTTATCGACCTCAACTCTGCCTGCCTCAGCAGGAGGAGCACAAGATGTGCCTGCAGCATGGAAGCTCTTGGCATCGTCGGGATTGAGCATGACATTGTATCCATTGACGTTACAGATAGAGCCTGCGAAACCGCCATTGTCGTTCAGAATGACATCGCCAACCGCAGGCTTGGGAATTCCAGGTAGGACACAGGACTTGACCAGGCGACCATTGATGTAAATGTCCAAATTCCGCTGGAAGACCGTCACAGATACGGAAAACCATGACTGGAGAGGCACATTCTCTACGCTACACGTGAAGGAATCTCCTGTGCTGCTCATTCCAGGCTCCGCAGAACCTGCGTCCTGGTTGGAGGGATACAAGCTCACCTGTACGTGGAGGGTATTTTCGGTAGGAGCAAGATAGATGCGGGGACCTACTACATTCGGGTCATTAGGTGCGACACGCTTCAGAATCTCCTTGTTCTGTCCAAAGCGATAATCCCAATTGGAGATATACATCCAATATTGAAGACCATAGTCCGCACCCACTCCAATAGGTATTTCACCTGCGGGAATCACCGTCTTTGTTTTTCCATCCACAGGCGTAGGTACCTTGTCACCTGAAGACTTGGATACATCAAATAATGTAATGCCTGGCTGTCCATTCCGTTTCTGGATATAATTGAAGAACACCAATCCCAGATAAATGAGTAAGATACCACCCAATACGGAAACTACCATGCTTCCTGTACTGCCTGTCGGAGCAGGTGACGCATACGGAACCGCAACAAGAGGTTGCTGTGCTGGTTTTGACTGAAAGAGTCCCATTGTTTATGTGTAAGGAGGAACTTTCTTGACAAACTCGTGCTTACAGTAATGGAAAAGCGGATACAACCCGTGATGTATTGTAACAATTGTGGAGGAAAAGGTCATCTATTTCGTTCATGTAAAGACCCCGTGCTATCGTGTGGAATTCTCTTGATTGACAAACCATCTCTACCTGTGAACTCCGACGCTACTCGGATTCTCATGATACGCCGCAAAGATAGTATGAGCTTTGCGGAATTCATGCGAGGGAAATATGACCCCGAAGATATTCCCTATGTGTCCACATTGGTCAAAAATATGACATTGAAGGAACAGGCTGCGATTGCATCCGATTCGTTTGAAACGTTATGGAGACACATGTGGGGAGATGACCGTATGACGTCAGACTACGTCCAGAGTCGTGAGAAGTTCAATGCGTTAGATCGAGTCTCGCTTATGCGAAATAACATTTCCGAATACACGGAACCTGAATGGGGATTTCCGAAAGGTCGACGAATGCGAGGAGAATCCGACCTGGCATGTGCGATTCGGGAATTCGATGAAGAGACAAACATCCCACGCGATGCGTTTGTGGTGTTGAAGAATATGATTCTGACTGAAACCTTTATGGGATTAAACAATGTTCAATACAAACATGTGTATTTTGTCGCTCTTCTCAAACACGATACACCTCTCAACCAGAAACTCACTCCCGTTCAGCGTCGTGAAATCTCGGGGATTGGATGGAAGACGTTTGAAGAAGCAGAAGGTCTCGTACGCCCACATCATATCGAACGACGTGGGATGCTAGACCAACTTCGCTCGGTTATTGAAACATTCGAGTGCGAGTAACGAAGAATGTAATCATATACGCAACTACTGCAATCACAAAGACCCACCACCATAAAGGAAAAATCGTAGCCTCTTTCTCAGTGACACCAAAGGGACGAATCCGTCCTTCACGTCCAAATGCAATATCGGGTTGGACGTACAAGAATGCCGCCATCAGAAAGAGGTAGATTGTCACCATTAACAGACGAGTGTCCTTGTTCATTGTGTTTCAGACAAGAGATTTGTATACAATAAAATGGGCTGGTATATCCACAACGAAACACGCGACGTCTACTATTCCTTGGGCAGCAGTATGGAACGAATCCAGTATGCGTTTCGGTTTGTCTTTATTACACTCGGATGGTCGTTTAGCGATACAATTTCCATCATCAATCGCGAAGTGGACTACGCAAAGGTAGTAAACTTCTAAGAAAAAAGGATACGTGCTTTCAATAATGAGTAAACCCTACGTTCTCCCGAATCGTAAGGCATTCGCAGATGCCATTACCCGAACTCTGCTTCAGTATCGAAAGGTAGTCACAGATGACGAAGACAAGGATGCTGATGTGTGTGCGGGACGAAGTGGAAATGTCCGCGAACTCTTACCTCATCAAAAGGTGGTACGTGATTACTTGATGATGGAGACTCCGTATCGTGGTCTCTTGCTCTATCACGGTCTAGGTTCTGGAAAGACGTGCTCGTCCATCGCAGTTGCAGAGTCGTTGCTGACGACCAAGAAGGTGTTTGTGATGCTTCCTGCGTCTCTAGAGTCTAACTATCGCGGTGAGCTGCGTAAGTGTGGCGACCCTCTCTATATGTATGACCAACACTGGAGGCAACAGACGCTGGGTGAGGACACACGTGAAATGGCCAAGAAGCTGGGTCTGTCTGACGGGTTTCTTGATCGCAATCGCACTTTTTTTACGACAGTTCCCAATCAAGAGGCTAACTTTGACAAACTCCCCAAGACAGCACAGGACATTATCGCCAAGCAGATTGAGGATATTATCGACCAGCGTTTCACCTTTATTCGCTACAATGGATTATCGTCTGCGAACATAGGCAAGTATGTCCCTAGCGACGGTACAAACCCGTATAACGACAGCGTGGTCATCATTGATGAGGTCCATAACTTCATCTCCCGTATCACAAATGCCTCGGAAATCGCGAGGAAGCTCTACGATATCATCTATACTGCAAAGAATTGCAAGGTGGTCGCACTTTCAGGGACGCCAGTCATCAACAGGGCGAATGAGATCGCATATCTAATGAATCTCTTGCGAGGACCGATGGAGAGAATTGTCATTCCGGTGCGTGCGATTCCCACATGGGACGAGGAACGCATGACTTCTTTGCTTCGAAACATTCCGGATGTGGATACCATCGAGTTCAATGCGACCAAGAAGTATATTCTGCTGACACGCAATCCACCCAACTTCCGCAGTGTCTACAACGACAAGGGCGATCGCATTGCGGTTCAGTATATGAAGGACTTACCTTTTATTCCTGCCGCAGCAGATTGGGTCCAGAGTTGGGGGCCGAAATTCCAGACCGATGTAGGAGGTGCTGAGTTAGCCATGGACCGCATCTCGACTGAAATCTTTGATGCGTTGCCAACTAATTATGAGGAGTTTGCGACCGTCTTTTTGGATGGACTGAATATGAAGAATACACTCTTGTTCCAGCGTCGTATTCAGGGATTGGTATCCTACTTCAAGGGTGCGGACGAACGCATGTTGCCTCGTCGTGTTGACGATGAGAAGATGCTGGAGAAGATTCCCATGTCGGAAGCCATGTTCAACAACTATCTCGAGATGCGAAAGATTGAGATTAGCATGGACAGTCGGAAAAAGAAGGTGAATCCCAGCAATGCGGACGACGGAGAGATGAAGATGTATCGTGTTCTTTCACGTTTGGCATGTGATTATGCGATTCCTCCTGAGCTACGGAAACAGGAAACAGACGAAACACTCAACGAGGACGATGTTCCAGACAAGACAGAGATTCTGGAGAAAATCAAAGCAAGTCCTGACCGCTATCTCACGGAACAGGCCCTTGCAACGTATAGCCCAAAGATGCTGAAGATTCTCCAGAACATTCGCGAGTCGTTGGGAACAGGTCAAGTCTACCGCACACAGCTTCTGTATTCTGGGTTTCGTAATCTGGAAGGTCTAGGTGTGTTTTCCGCAATCTTGAGTGCGAATGGATGGCAGGAATACAAGTTGGCCAAAGAAGCAAATCAATGGATTGAAGACCCTAGTCTAGACCCTGAGAAGCCAGCCTATGCGTTCTTCACGGGCAAGGAAGACATGGAGCAGCGTGAATATATGCGTCAAATCTTCAACGCCAAGTATTCTGATGATTTCCCTCCCAGCCTGAAGGCATCGGTAGAAGCCAAGCCAAAGAAGAAGCTGTGTTTGTTCATGATTACCGCAGCAGGTGCCGAGGGTATTACGCTAGCGAATGTGCGTCACGTTCACATTATGGAACCGCATTGGAACCCTGCTCGTCATGACCAAGTCATCGGTCGTGCGATTCGTATTTGTTCTCACGCAGGGCTTCCACAAGAGGAGCGAACAGTTCGTGTGAGTTTCTACCTCTCGGTGTTTACAGAGGGACAGTCCAAGTCCACAGAATCCGCAAACAATGTGGTCCTAGTGCGACGCAATGATATGGCAATCAAGCGTTACGAGGGTGACCCCGTGGAAGTCTTCATGTCAACGGACGAGTTTCTATATGAAAAGACGTATGAGAAGGATGTGACCAACAAGAAGATTTCACTCTTGTTGAAGCAAGCTGCCGTCGACTGCGAAGTTCATCGGAAACTCCATAGTCGCGAAACGCCTGTGATTTCATGTATGCGATTTGATAGCACTGTCACAGGTGAAGATTTAGCCTTCAAGACAGATTTGAAGATGGATGATTTGGATGAGTCGTACCTACGAAATATGCAGCGTAGAAGACGTCGACTCCAGAAGGTTCAAATTAAGCAGATGGTGTTTTTGATTGACCCCGATACCAAGGAGGTCTTTGATGGACCCGCGTTTGAGGATAATCAGCGATTGCTCAAGCTGGGGCAGATGACATCACCGGGACAGATACGTTGGATGCCCCTTCCATAAGCACATCCTCCAGCCATGTATCGCATACCAAGGACCAGCTTGGGTAGTTATATTCTTGAACTGCCTGACGCTTCTCATGGAGAGTCTGGATGGTAGCGTCAATCGCCTTGGCAACATCCTCGCTCGCAAACGTCGGAGATGAGAACCCATGAGGCATACCACCCGCAAAATAGTTCTTGCCGTTTGCTGGAATGAACTCGGCAACTGATGTGTTTAGGAAATCACGATACGCACCTACATCCGTCACAATCTGAGGTGCTCCCGTATACATGTGCTCTAGCTGGCAGAGACCAAATCCCTCACCATCAGAGGTGTTGATGCCAATATCTGCTGCATTGTAGAGCTGGTTGATGGCTTCATCGCTCCATACATTCGGAGGAGAGGTATCAATCAGAAGCAGACGACGTGCATACATCTGGAAATCCATACCATTCTCCTTCAGCTCCTCCATAAAGATACGCTGCGTATCATAGTACGCACCGGACTGCGGCTGTAGATTGGAGGCAATGATTAGGTAACACGGCTTTGTTGGGTTCTTCTTCAGAAATCCAACAAATCCAGCAATGGTGAGGTCCAGACGCTTTCGCTGACTGTTCCGATTCGCATTCAGAATCACAATCGCATCGTCGGGAAGAGTTAGATTCCTACGAACCTCCTTTCGTGCAGCACTTGACATACAAGAAAACGTCATAGGGTCTACGGCATGCCCCAGCTCACGCACATCGGGAAAGGGACCATACTCCAGAAACTTGGACTTCCACGTCTTGGTGAAGCAGTAGATGCGATCTGCGTGCGTGTGAAGAATGTCAATAAGAGGCTGAGCAATTCCTGTATACACCTGGTCCACATAGAGCCACAGCTTGTAGGGAGACTTTCCACGCTCGTGCTTCATAGACTCGATGAACTTGGCAATGGTGTACGGATCATTGTAAATCATCACTACATCTGGGTTCACCATGTCCAGATACTCGTAAATCTTATTGTACCCAAAACCCTCCTCCTTCGGATCCTCATTCGCAGCCGCATCATAGGGTACAACGCCATCGGGATACTTGCGTGTGTTTGCCCGATTCGGATGACGCTGAAATCCAAAGTGGAAGGTCTTGATTTTGGGAGACAGAGTTGACAGCTGCTTGACAAGGTTGTAGCTTACCTTCGAGTAACCAGTTGTCTGATCGATGTGTGTGCTTACGAGAACAAATCTCATTGACTCTATACAGAATCTCTCGCGTAAATCACAAATGCAGGTAAATTCTGCCCAAGATTGGTTGACAAAGTACAAGAGACGAGTGATTACCAAATCTGTAGCTTTAGCTCCTCCCCCTCAGTCACAGAGGACGAACGCGACGTTCGCAAGCATCGAGGCAAATCAGGCAACACTACGTGAGCGATTTGTAGCTCCGTTTCAGGGTGCTTGGGGTGGTGCAAGCGGAGGTGCCACCTATTCGTCAGAGTGCTGTGCAGTTACACTTCCGTTTGCCGTGACAAATAACCGAGGCGTTGTTCCGTACAACGGTCGCTCTGTCCAGCCTATGAGCTTTCGTATAGTGTCTTAAAGAAAGCATCGTGAAGTATACAAATGCCTGGTGGCTTGATTCAATTAGTGGGTGTAGGTGCCCAGAATGAACTGGTCAATGGAAATCCATCGATGACTCATTTTCGAGCCGTCTATCGTCGTCATACGAATTTCGCAATGGAGCAAATCCGTATGCCCTTCACGTCTTCGAATCTAGAATTTCCTCTGTCGGGAACCCGTACCATCTCCTGTCGGATTGACAGGTATGCACAGCTGCTTCACGACTGTTATCTGGTGCTGACGCTGCCTGATATCTGGTCTCCTCTAAAATACTTGAATGGCTCCGTGCCTCCAGCTGGCTATGACCCACGCACCAATTCGATCGGATACGAGTTCCAGTGGATTGAGAACATTGGATACAATCTAATTGATCATGTAGATGTCACCATGAACGGCCAAGTCATTCAGAATTTGCGTGGCGAGTGGTTGAAGATGTATTCCTATTTGACACATGATGCGAACAAGCGAACGATTGTCGACCAGATGGTAGGCAATGTTCCCGAACTGAACGACCCCGCTCATGCATATGACCGGAATGGTCAGTATCCTCACGCGATTGCTCCTACAGCATTACCTTCTACTGACCCTCAGACCAAGACACCTGAACCCTCCATTCGCAGTCGTCAGTTGGTGATTCCTCTCCATTTCTGGTTTTGCGAGAATCCGGGTATGGCATTGCCATTGGTGTCACTCCAGAATGCAGAAGTCTATATCAATGTGACGTTGCGTCCCGTGACAGAGTTGTATACGGTGGTCGATGTGAATGCAAATGCGATTGTTGCGACAGTAACAGGTGTGGTTGGAAATGGAAGTACATACACATACACAACGTCGGGACCGCACGGGTTGGCTTCGGGAAGCACAGTCACCATCTCAGGACTAACTAGTTCCGCCTTCAATATTTCGGGGACAATGACGTCAACTGGACCAAATACATTTACACTTGCAGGAACGACAGTCGCAACTCTCACGAGCCAATCTGGATTTGTATCGGGTTCTTCATCCAATCCAACATATGGTCAGCGTGTCAGGCCTACCAATTTCCCACTCCAGTTATTCTTGTCTCCTCCTTTATCTACGGGATTCCCTAGCAATACGACACTGACAACCTGGTTCCCTGATCCGTATGTGGAAGGTAACTTTATCTACCTCACCGAGATGGAGATGAACCAACTGGCAAGGGCAGACCAGACCTTCTTGGTCAAGACGGTTCGATATGTGTCCAAGGAGGGTCAGTTTGGTGGAAATACGGATCTGGAGATTCCCATGTTTAACTTGGTGACTCGCATTGTGTTTGCTGCACAACGGTCTGATCGTCTCCTGGTCAACGATTTTGATAACTACACAAATTGGGCTGACCCGAAGCGTGCACCATGGTCTGCCATTAGCACAGACGTGAATACGGCACTGTACTCATCCGGTCAGCAACAAGTCACGTCTGTCTACCCAAGAGATGCAGTCATTGATGGTGTTTTGCTCTTTGATGGAAAGGAGCGAATCCAAACAAAGCCTCTTCCCTTCTTTTCGCTGCTTCAGATGTACCGCCACATTACGGGACAGACTCCCGATCTCCCGGGTGTGTACATGTATTCCTTTGCATTGGACCATGCGTCCTACCAACCGTCTGGAGCAGCCAATGGAAGCATGTTCAACAAGATTATTCTGCGACTGACTCTTCAGCAACCCCTACCCGAGTCTGTCACTTCTGGTGGTGATCTACGACCACAGAGGTGTGTGTGCTGACGTCCACATTGTTTAGTCCCAATCCAACCGTGATTCCCGATGGAAATGCGAACCTTGTAGACCCAAAGACTGGAAAACCTCTGTATCCTCCTGGAAGTATTACGAGAGTGGTTCAGTCCAATGACAATATCATCTTTACGTTTACCTACACAGTTGGGGTGTATGTGGAGGCCATTAATTTCCTACGCATCGTGTCTGGATTAGGCAATCTAGTCTTCGCATCATAATAATGAACGGCGTTACCATTGAATCCGCCTATTATGGCGACGAACGAAGCTTTGCCAACATCACAAAGAGTCTACTTGGCAAGATAACTGGTGGTGTACTGGATGTGACTGCGGATGCACAACTCAAACCCACCTTTGAGGCAGCTCCTGAGACTCGTTTAGATGCAAAAGA
>JACCDX010347247.1_pt1 | contig 18467 bp, 17 predicted proteins | sample 7449681 | NCBI WGS metagenome assembly JACCDX01 (sample SAMN15323450, study PRJNA562643) | freshwater metagenome | isolation source: river surface water | place: USA:Blue River Watershed | collected 2017-08-18
TAAAATATTGGGTTTCACTAAATAACGAATATGGAAAAGTATCAAAAAGTGGGCGATTACATAGAGCATATGCATCTGATTTAGATTCATCACATGAATTTGATAATATTCAGATACCAGATATGGGAATAACGGATGATAACACTATTTTAGACATTTCACAAAAAATAGCTAATAAAATACTTGATGGGAAAATAGTGTATTTACATTGCTCTGGTGGTCATGGTAGAACAGGAACAGTTGCTTGTATAGTTTTATATATACTATATCGATTACCATTAGACCAGATATTTGATTATGTTCAATTTGCACATGACCAAAGAGATGGAAATATATTTGGATATAGGTATTATACAAGCAAAATTACAGATATCGAACTAAAAAATTGTTTTGTTCCCGGTCAAGTTCCAACTCCACAAACATCACAACAACGAGAACAAGTAGCCCGTATAGTTTATCAAATATAATAGTTTTTTTATAAAAAAATTGAAAAAAAAAATATAATATGGTATCATATAATAAAATTATAATAAAACCAATAACGTATAACAATAAATCATCAACTTATAACAATATATCATCAACTTATAACAATATATTAAATCAATCATTTAATTTTAAAATGACCAGTTTACTAGAAAGATACACAGATCCTGATTTTTCACCTTTAACATCGGAACAACGTGAACAAGTTGCAAATTTTCGTAGAAGTATTAAACATGCTGGTAAGACGTTACCTGAGGGATGGACATTACGCAGCAGCAGCGATTGGTATATCTTTTCAAGTCTGAAAACATTGCTTTTACGAAAGGATTTCAACCAAGCTGCAATAATATTCCAATCAGTTGCATCTAAATGGATTAATCAAATATTTGATAACAGACGTGAATTACGTACTAACTTAGTAAATGCGCGAAAAGTGTCATCAATTTTCAAGTACATGGCAAAAGAAAAGCCAGAGAAGTATGATCTCATTTCAAGTCGTTTGGTTCAGTTGTTACTTGAAATTGCATCAGCGGGTACATATTCTGAAAATGATATGAAGCTAATCATATCCAAGTTTATAATGCACTTGTTAATACGTCTTGAATGCATCAAGCTCGAGTTTGTAATGCCGAATTATTAATATTATGTGATGTACATTTAACGCGTGATAACTCTTTTTATATAGTTTTTTATTTTATTTATAGATATAATTATACATGTCATCAATATTATAAATTATACATGTCATCAATATTATAATCATATATGTTATCGATATTATATTCATTTGTTTTATAATTTGTATATTTATTATCAATTTCTTTATTATATTTAATTAATAATTTTTCAAATATTTCATCATGTATTTTTATTATTTTAATAAAAAAATTACTAGTTTTTATTGATTTTTTTATATTCATTATTTTTAATAAATTTGGTAGTGTTATACCATTTACAATATTATTATTTGGTATATCAATAATATGTTTGCAATCAAAAGTTTTATTATTTATTTCATCTATTTTTATATCATTATTATTACTCATATCTTTACTTAATATTATACTAAAGCCAGCAAAAGAAATAGTATTATTATAAACAGTAATTCGATTAACAGGGTGAATATATATATTAAATGTTACAAATCCATTTTCTATATTAATTAATTTATTATTATTAATGATAAATTCTGCAAAACTATAATTTATAACAGGAACATTAATTGTTGTTGAATTTATGTCTATTTTTGATATATCTTTTTTTAAACTATTAATTTGATTTTTAATATCATCTGAAATATTTATAGTTTTATTATCATTAATTGTATTAACATCTGTAATTTTTTCATATTCTAAATCATCGAGTGAAATTTTTTCATATTCTAAATTATTAATATTTGTGTTTTTTATTTCAGTAGTACTAAATTTTTTTTGTTCTAACTTATTTTTATTTATAAGATTATCAAATTTAGAATTAGTATTATTAATATTATTTTTATTTTTTAATATAGAATAAAATGGTGCATTATTTTGTACATCATCAAGTGCAACATCATGTTCTAAATTATTTTGGTCAAAGTTTACACGACCGCCAACATATTTTTCTTTATATTTTAAATATTTCTCTTTATATTTTAAATATTTTTTTTTATAATCCATAATATATAATAATATGGATAATTTAAATAAACTATTATTTAAATTTAATTTTATTTATAATGATTATAAAATTAATAAAAATAATTACGATTTACAAATAAATATTAGACCTAACGGTGAAAATTATAATGAACTAGAATTTGATGTTAGTGGCCAACCCCAAATAAATGATATTAATAATATATTAACAAATGCAATAACAACACATTTTTTAAAAAATAGAGAAACTATTTTAGAAATTATAAATTTATATTCAATAATATATGAACATTTTATTAATCAATATACTACTGATAATTATATTTATAAAGACAAAATAATTTTTACATTAAAAGGTGGATTATCAATGTTATTATCTGTTAATAGAATTGTTTATGAAATGCCTTTAAAATTAGGTGATATATTTTTAAAATTTTTTGTAAATGATATTATAAAAAAATCAGATATTGATTTTGGTCTTGTTATAAATTATAACGGATTATCAACAGAACAACAAACTACTTTATTTAATGATATGTATAACATGAGTTTTATAATATTACATCTTGTACGTGAACATATTATAACAAATAAATATAAATTTTCAGATTTTGAAAAAAGTGAGTTAAAATATCAACAGTCAATATTAAAAGAAATTAGAGAAAAAATAAATGCTAAATTAGAATTAACTAATAATAATCAATATTGTAAAATTAGTGTTAATAATATTAATGAAGAAGACCCATGTCCAAATGATGTAGAATATTATAATACATTTAGTTATGATAAAGTAGTAGTACATAATCAAATAAATTATAATAATATGCATATTATAAATCCAAAAAAAATAGGATTATTAAACTTTGATAAACAAAATAATTATGTGATATCATCTAATATTGTACAATGGACTGATTCTAGAAATAAAATGATAAAATTTGGTTTGGTTAGAATGAAAGTATTTTTTAATTTATATAATAAATTTGATATTAATAACTGTTGTAATCATTCAAAAAATAGTGGTGAAATAATTGATGTTAGTATTCCTCATCCTGATTATAAAACAAGTTATACAATAGATGATTTTCAAAAATACAAAATAAATGATTTTAATATTACAATGCCAACATTAAATTATCATTATAATGATTTATATTATATGTTATATAAAATTGTTAAATTTCCATGGAACATTAATAAATATCAAGTAAGAATAAACAGATATTTTAGTTTATTAATAATTTTATTGCTAGTTAAAAGTAATAGAGATTCTATTAATAAATTGAGAAATATTATTTTATTTTTAACAAGAACTTTAGATTATTTAAATAATTACAATGATAATTTAACATATGCTAATAACAGATTTTTAGATAGAAACTTAGATGTAGATAAAAATGGCATTCAAATGGATAAGATATTTGTTGATATTTTAAATTTAATAAATGAAACTAAATATAAAATAACAGAAGATGAATATAATAATAATATTGATAACGTGAAAGATAATTTTTCTGCTTTTATTGATTTATTAAAAAAAAATATTAAAAACACAAAAAAATTTATTAGTTTATACAAAAACAATTTATTACACCCTAATACATTATATACTACAAATAATATAACATATAACAGTGGATTAATAGGTGGTAAAAAAATGGTTGGTGGCACTAATAAAACAACAATATTAGATAAATTAATTAATATAACTAGTAATTTTAAAAATATAATTCTTAATCAAGAATCATTTCAAGTATTTTATAAATGTTATGAATATTTAATTCCTTTATTTTTAGATAACACCCCAAAAAATCAAGTATTTATTAATGTAAATGGTCAAGAAATATATAATTCAGCGAGTAATGTATCAGATAATATGCTTAATTATTTTGGTTACCGTAAAAGATTAAATGAAGACAATATAATTCCATATATGTTTTTAAATTTTTTAGTTGAATATCATACTTTTTTAATTTATTATATGGGGATGGATTTTAATACTAAAAGTTTAGTTGTAAATCCAAATTATAAATCAAATATAGTTTGGACTAGTACATCTAGAGACCAAGGAAATATAATTGATAAATATAAGGATGAATTATTAAATAAAAACATGGAAACATTATTAACAGATTTTAATACAGAATTAAATATGATGTATTATAGATTTATTAATACTTTAATAATAAATTTAAGTAATATTAAAATAGAAAGACGAAATTTTATATTAAATATAGAACAAATTAAATTAATTTTGTTTGAATTAAATGATTATAGAATTAATAATAATGATAAATATGATTATTTAAATTATTTATATCACGATTGGAAATTAAGACTAGCAAATTTTATAAGAACAACATATAATACATTAAATTATAATAATATAATGATATCAATAAATTTTGTTATTTATGATACAATTAATAATATTTTATCACAAGATGGTAGAAATATGTTAAATGAAATTTATAATACAAATCATACTGGATTATTTTCATATTTATATTTTTATGAGGATTATGGAAATAGTATTAATAAAAATAGAAGAGTTGGATGTTGTATAAATAGTTCTACTGTTGAAATGTATTTATTATTAAAAATTCATGAAGATAATTCAGACGTTGGGTTTAGTATAGAAGTACCTTATATAAATGTAAATCATTCTTATTGGAAAATTTCACAAAGAGAAATGAAAAGAAATATGGCACATTGGTGTGGAAGTTGGATATCTAATTTTAAAGATGATACAAATACTCTATTTGTAAAAAAATTTAATTTTAGACATGCTTATAATAATATAACTAGATATATGATTTATGATTATTCACTCAATAATTTAAGAAGTAATAATAATAATATTAATAATGCTTTATTAAATTCAAAAAAAAATTTATTAAAATCATTTATATTTCTACCAATTGATATAAAAATTGAGTATTTAAGACAAAATGCTTTAATTATTAATACTGCAAATGCTAATTATAATAATGTAATGAAATATGATTTACTAATTGATTTAGCTAATGAATTAATAAGATTGATTAATTAATTTAATAAATTTATATAAAATATTATTCTTATATTATATATATGTTTAGTAAAGTAATTGGTATATTTATATCGTTTACATTAGTTTCTGCTAATCTAAATAGAGATTTATTATTAAATAGATTTTATACTCAAATATATGATACTGCAACTCAAGTAGTAAATGAAAATAATTGGAATGTAGAAAATAGTAAATCACAAGACTATCCTTATTTTAATTTTTTCCCTCAATATTTAAATTTTAATTTAAAATTAAATGGTTCTATAAGTAATTGGGAAACACCATGTTTTCATAAAAATTTTGGAGTAATTAATCAAGTTGGTTCTAAACTTAATATTGAAATTATTTCAAGTGAACCAAAATATGAAATAAAAAATTGTTTTGATAATTATCATTTTGGTACTTTAAACATTATGAGTAATTATCAAATTACTAGTGCAAATAAACATAATATAATATTAGAAATACCATCTGATGCAACAGATGCTGAAAATTGGGATTTAATAAAAAATGGTGTTAGAGTATTTAGATATTTAACTGATATGAAAACAACATATTCTAATTTATTAACAACACTTAAATTATTTGTTCCAATGTTCACACAAGGTGTTCCTGATTCAGTTGCAAAAGCAAATATTGATTTTTTAGCAAAATATCCTCAATTCAATGTTGTTCCGCGTGATCCTAAACTTAATATTGAAATACCTGAAAAAGAAATTCATAGTGGTGATGCTTTTTTAATAATGAGATTAGATGGTCTTAATCCAATGATTGCATATGGTATGGGTTCAACTACAGGTCATACTACTACTGCATTATGGATTGATAATGAATTATATGTTGTTGAAAGTGATGTTACCTCATCATATTGGCCTACCGATGGTATTCAAAAAACACCTTATAAAAAATGGTTACAACAAGCAAAAGAAGCAGACTATCAAGTTGTTCATTGTCCACTTAATAAAAAAACTAGAAAATTATTTAATGAAACTAAAGCTGTTGAATTTTTTAATTCTGTTCAAGGTACTGAATATGGATATTTAAATTTTTTATTTGGTTGGTTAGATGTTGGTAAATTAAATTTTCCATGTTTACCACCAGATTATTCTTCTAATTGTTTACAATGGGAATTATTTGAATTATTATTTGCATATGTTGATAGAATAGATAATTATGTTGGAGATTTGATGTGGAATGGTGCATTAAATCAAAGACTTGAAACATATGGATTAAGAACAGCTGAATTATATAAAAAAGCTAATGAACAATCATTTAATAGTTCATTAGATGTTTTTAATATTGTTGAAAATGATAATTGGATATATAATACAACAAAATATGGTATTGAAACACAAGGGAAAAGTATGGTATGTTGTGTATTTGTTTGTAATATATGGAAAGCAGCTGGTGTTTTTGGTGAATTAACCAATGATATTAATTGTGCAGAACAAACTAATTGGGATGATTATGCATTAACAATATTTGATCCTTATACACAAATTATTGGTACTTATTCATTATATTTAAATGATTATGCTACAAAAGATATGTATTATCATCAAGCAGAACATTGTCCTACCATTCCACCAAATTATGAAAAACCAATTGATTGTTAATTTAATTTTTGAATTATGATACCAAGTTCAGTAGCCATATTTGGTATTAATTCATCATTTTTATAATCATCTAAATATATTATTTTTTTTATTCCACATGATGCAATTGCTTTAAAACAATTTATACAAGGATAATGAGTTATATAAATAGTAGAATTATTTGTTGATACACCTCTTTTTGCACAATCTGTTATAGCATTAATTTCACTATGTATTGTTGCTTGTTCATGACCATCTCTAATATGTGAAATATGTTGTACACCACTAAAAAATCCATTGTATCCCATAGAAATAATTCTATTATCATTTATAATTACGCTACCAACGTGTAATCTACAACATGGTGACCTACATGATGCTAATAATGCAATTGACATAAAATATTCATCCCAATTTATTCTATCATTATTTTGATTATTTTGTTTATTTTGATTAATAATACTTTTAATATTGTTTAACATTAATATATAATAAACTTTTTTATTTATATAATTTAGTATAATAAATGTCAGTATTAAGATTTGATTTTATTTTTTCATATTGGATTTTCACATGGTTTATATTATATTTATGTAATATAACAACATATAATCCAAAATTTGCATTCATAATTGGATTACTAGACAATATAATAATATTATTATTGATGATTAAACATAAAACAAATAGTATAATAATATTTAATTTTATTATAATAAATACTATAATAAAACTATTACCAATTTACTATTTAAGAAATGAATTAATTAATGAAAAAGATATTTATGTATCAGTTATATTATTTTTTATATTTATAATATGGTTACATATAAATAATAAAACATTATTTAATACCATAAAAGTTACATATAATTCTTTAATATATGGTACAAATGAAACACCTTTTATGAATTTACTTAAAAAAATATATTTATTATAAATAAATGGAGCATTTGACAAATAAAGAATTAGAAGAAATGATATCAAATATAGAACATGAAATATATATAATTGATAATAAATCTATATGTATGAGATTAACAAGTTATTTTTATGATTATTCGAAAAAAAAAAATCAATTACTTGAAGAAATTGAAAAATTAGAATTAGAAATTTTATATAATGAAGACCGTCAAAAAAATATTAATTCATCAAAACTACATATTAAAGATCCTTTAAAATATTCACTAAAAAAATTGAATTCATAAACATTAGTAGTAATATCTTTATTATTTTATGGACGAAATAAATAAAGCATATAACGAATATTATGAATATACAAATGATTTTATTAGATCCGCATATAATATAACTCAACAAGACAAAAAAGAAATTCAACAGTTAAATAAAGAAAAAAAAGAGTTAAATAAAGAAATTGATGAACTAAATAAAGATATAGATGATATTAATGATGAAAATGAAAAGTTAAAAAAGGAAATATATGATTTAAAGAATAAAATTCAAGATACAAATAAAAAAAATATATTATTAGTAAAAAAAGAAATTGAATCAACAACCTTAATTTTAAAATTAGATAAAACAATTGCTGATTTAAGAGATGAACTTCGTAAATTAAAAAATACTTGAATAATTAATTTAAACATTAAAATATAATAATAATATGCAAGATGATTCAAAAGTTGATAATATGCAAGATGATTCAAAAGTTGATAATGAATTTTTTTTTTATAAAACTCGTAGAATATTGAATCAATATTATACAAAAATACCATTAGTATTGCATAATTTTTTTTCATATGATAATGTGTTTACAAAAGAAGAATGTAATGAAATTATTAATTATGGTAATAATTATATAGAAAAATATGAAAGTGAAATTGAAATTAAAATGAAAATGTCTTATTTATTACCAAATAAAAAATATGATTTTATTTATGATAGAATAAGAAAATTAGTAATTGAAACAAATATAAATATTTGGAATTATAATTTATATGATTTTGGTGAACCAATTAAGTTTTTAGAATATGATGAAAAATATAATAGTCATTTGAAAGTTCACAATGACATTGGAAATGTTAGAGGATGGCAATCATTTAGAAAATTAACAATAATTGTTCAATTAACAGATGAAAACACATATGACGGATGTCATTTAATGATACAAAATGGTGATAAACTTGTTACTACTAATAAAAATCAAGGTAGTATAATTATATTTCCATCTTTTATGATGCATCAAGTAACACCAATAACAAAAGGAATAAGAAATTCGTTAGTATTATGGGTATATGGTCCACCATTTTGTTAATATTTATAAAGTCTAAAAAATTGATAATTAAATATATTGAATCTAATAATTTAATTATTATGTCTTTACAAGATAAATTTGTTACCTTTATTAAATATACTATTATTGAACTAGTTACAAATAGTAGTATCAGCATGCGTGATTATTGTTCTGATGATGAAAGACCTCAATCTGCATTATATGACGCATTAAAACATAATAATAATAATTTTGAACTTGCAATTTCTAGTGTTGCTAAAAATTTATCAGAAAATCAAGAAATTATTAATTATTTAAAACTGTTGTTTCCTAGTAAATATCAAGATATTAAAGTAGAAGAAGTAGGTGAATGTGAAGAAGCAGAAGATAAAGATGAATGTGAAGATGGTGAATGTGAAGATGGTGAATGTGAAGATGGTGAATGTGAAGATGGTGAATGTGATTATGATATGTATGAAAATAAATCTGATTTTTTCCATATTGTTATTAAATCAGCTGGATTACATCAAATGTTTAATGCTCATGCTGATAATTGTGATAATTTTCAAGATAAGTTATTTGAAATTATGAAAAAATAAATATTTTTTTTAAAAAAAAATTGATTAAATAATATATTTATTTATAATATACTTATATTATGAGTAAATCATATCAAGTAGTTAAAGCGGATAATAGTAGTATTACAAACAAGGTATTTATTAATAATACTTTTAGTCATTATATTAAAGTTACTAAAAATAATAATTTTGCTATATTTTTAGTTGATGATAATTCATCTTTAAATAATAATAGTATTGTAATGACACAATTACAAAGAACATATTTTAAAATTGAATTAAATGATACTGTTTCAATTGAGGCTTATAATAAAGAATTAACAGAACATAAAGAAATTACATTTATAATTGAACGTAAAACAAATAAAAATAAAATAGTAATTGATGAAAAAATGTATAATAGTATAAAATTAGATTTAATGCATATTCCTATTATTAAAGGAATGAAATATTATTCTAATAATTTAATTTTTACAAGTGCATTAGAAGATGATTATATAAAAATTATTGATGAAGATACTATTATTAATTTTATTGTAGTGTGTGAAAATGTTATTGTAGAATTTAATAATAACGAAACTAAATCAATTTTTAAATCTGAATTTAATTTTAAAGAATTAGGAATTGGAGGTTTAGATAAACAATTTGAAGTTATTTTTAGAAGAGCGTTCGCATCTAGAGCTATTCCAAATAAAATATGTAAAGATTTAGGTATAAATCATGTAAGAGGTATTTTATTATACGGCGTCCCAGGATGCGGTAAATGCCTTGCAAAAGATACTCCAATAATAATGTATGATGGAACAATAAAATTAGTTCAAGACATTGAAGTTGGTGATATTTTAATGGGTGATGATTCACAACCAAGACATGTACTCAGTTTAGCAAGAGGAAGAGAACAAATGTATGAAATAGAACAAAATTGTGGTGATAATTATCAAATAAATGAATCTCATATATTATCTTTAAAAATGTCATCAATGAAACATGTAGGAAAAAAAAGAAAGTTAATTAAAGCATCATATTTTGACATAAATAAATTTAAATACATTAATAAATATTATAATCCAAATGATTATGGAGGAATAGAAAATACAAAATTAATAGCAAAAGAATATTTAAATTCATTAAATATTAATAGTAAAGTTGATATTGAATTAAAAAAATATTTAGAATTACCAGAATCATATAAACAAAAATTAAAAGGATATAAAGTTGGTGTAGAGTTTACTGAAAAAAAATTACCAATTGATCCATATTTTTTAGGTTTATGGCTTGGTGATGGAACATCAGATAGACCAGAAATTACGACAATTGAACCAGAAATACTTGAATATTTAAAAAACACATTTAGTGATTATAACATTAATCCTAAAAAATTAGATCCAATTAGATATTCAATTGTAACAAAAAATAAAGGCTATGCAAATTCAAATCATGTTTTAAATTTTTTAAAAGATAATAATTTAATAAAAAATAAACATATACCAACTGATTATAAAATAAATTCTAGATATAATAGATTAAAATTATTAGCAGGACTTATTGATACAGATGGTTATTATAGAGCAGGATGTTATTATATAACACAAAAAAGTGATAAATTAACAAATGATATAATATTTTTAGCTAGATCACTTGGATTTAGAGCAACAAATAATAAAGTAAAAAAAAGTTGTTTTTATAATGACGAAAAAAAAGAAGGTATTTACAATTCAATTATTATTAGTGGAAATTATATTAATGAAATTCCATGTTTATTAGAAAGAAAAAAAGCAAATACTACACCAAATAAAGACCAACTTTGTAATGCAATTAAAATAAAAAAATTAGATGTAGATGATTATTATGGATTTGAAATTGATGGAAACAGACGTTTCTTATTGGGTGATTTTACTGTTACACATAATACCTTGATTGCCAGACAAATTGGCAAAATATTAAATTGTGAAGAACCAAAAATTGTTAATGGTCCTAGTTTATTATCTAAATTTCATGGTGAATCAGAAGAAAATGTTCGTAAATTATTTGAAGACGCAATAGCTGACACTTATAATAGTAAATTACATTTAATCATTTGTGACGAATTTGATGCATTGGCTAGAAAAAGAGGTAGTGGAGGAACTAGTGATTTAAATGATAAAATTGTTAATCAATTTTTAACAATGATTGATGGGCCAAAAAGTTTGAATAACATATTATTAATTTGTATGACTAATAGAAAGGATTTATTAGATGATGCAATTATGAGACCTGGTCGTTTAGAAGTTCAGATTGAAGTATCACTACCAGATGAAAAAGGTCGTTTTGATATTTTAACAATTCATACAGATAAAATGTTAAAAAATGGTTATACCTCAAATTTAAACCTTGAAGAAATTGCAAAGTTATCAATAAATTTTACAGGCGCTGAAATTGAATCTATTATAAAAAATGCTGTTTCATATAGTATATCCAGAGAACTTGATGTTTCTAATTTAGCAAATGCTAAAAATATCAAACCACAAATAACACAAGAAGATTTAATAAGAAGTTTTAAAGAAATTAAACCATTATTTGGTTCATTATCAAATGAAATAGGTATTATTACATCAAAAGAATTTGAACTTTATTCAGATAATTATAAATATGTTTATGATGATATTACTAATATTATTAAACAAAATAAAAAAGGAAAAATTGTTTCTTTTTTAATCCACGGAGATTTTTTTGTTGGTAAAACAACATTAGCATGTAATATTATGAAAGATTCAAACATTAGTTGTATTAAATTTATTAATTCTGAAAAATTAGTAAATTCATATTTAAAAGACCAAACTATTTATGAAATATTTGATAGTGGTCATAAATCGGAAACATTAGGAATAATATTAGATTCTGTTGAAAAAATTATTGAATATTCTAAACTTGGTCATCAATATAATAATAAAATTTTACAAGTTATATATACTATTTTAGATAAAGTTATTGAAAATAATAAATCAGTTTATATTATATTAACTAGTTCAAATTCTGAATTAATGGATATTTTAGATTTTACTAAAATTTGTCATAATTCTTATGAATTATTAGATGAATATGAAATATCTAAACATTTTAGAGAAAATATTTAATAAAAATTATTAGTTTATATAAAATATATTATATATAACATATATAATATGATTTATTTTTGTGTTTTAGATTTTGAAGCAACATGTTGGGATAATGATAACATACCAAGACATAAAATGGAAATAATAGAATTCCCAAGTATATTATATAAATTAATTGATAATAATCTAGAATATATTTCAAAATTTCATTATTATGTTAAACCAGTTGTTTATCCAAAATTATCTAATTTTTGTATAAATTTAACTGGTATTAAACAAAATACAATTGATAATGCAGAATCATTTAGTAGTGTCTATAAAAAACATATTGAATGGTTAAAAACATATATAACTGAACAAGATGAATTATATTTTGTGACTTGTGGAGATTGGGATTTTAATAAAATATTTCCTAATGAATTAAAAAATAAAAAATTAATAAAAGACCCAATATATAAATATTATATAAATATAAAAAAAGAATTTGAATATTTTTATAAAAAAAAAATAACTGGAATGATTCAAATGTTATCAAATCTACAACTACCAATGATAGGAAAACATCATTCAGGTATTGATGATACTACTAATATTGCACAAATATTAGTTAAAATTGTTAATGATGGTCATTTAGATTTCTTTATGAATGAAATTTACAGTGTAAAATAATATGTTTTTTTGATACGCATTATTATATAAATAAAATAATGTATAATAATAGTTAATGGAACAATTTATATTTATAATTGGTTGTGGTCATTCTGGTACTACAGTGTTAAATAAAATTATAGGTAATCATAGAGATATTTATGGAATAGATTATGAAACAAATTTATTTTTTTATTCTGAAAAAAAAATTTTAAATGAATTAAAAATATTATTTAATGAAAAAAATAAATTAAATAAAAAATATATTTGTGAAAAAACACCAAAACATGTTTATTATATTGATAAAATGTATAAATATACAATTAATCCAAAAATAATTGTTATAACAAGAGATGGTAGAGATGTTATATGTAGTTTAAAAAAAAGATTTGGTACACTTAATCATGGATTACAAAGATGGATTGATGATAATAATCAATGGTTAAATCATAAAAATAAAAATAATTTTTTTATTTTTAAATATGAAGATTTAATAAAAAATAAAACAGATGTATTAAAAAAAATATGTAAATATTTAAAATTAGAATATTATGATGAAATATTTGATTATGAAAAAAAAGAACTTAAATTATCTGATGATTTTTTTAATGGATTAATAAATAATAATAAACATGCTGAATTACGACAATTTCAAATTAATCAAGACATATATGATGGTACAAATAGATGGAAAACTGAATTAACTGAAGAAGAAATAAATATAATTTATTCTAATAAAGAATTTATTAAAATTATGAAAAAGCTTGATTATGAATTATAGCTATTGCTATTCCTTGTTCGCCACATATTGTATATAAAATATAAACTATATCATTTTCAATATAAATATATGGGTCTCTTAATTGATTAATTGTTTTATATTCAGCTCCATATTTTGATTTTATCGGTAACATATTACCGTGCTCATATTCTAATTCAGGATAAATTAAACTTTTATTATTATTTATTAATGCTATAAAATTATTTCCATCACAAATAATTTCACAATAACAAATATGTTCAGGACAATCACCCACAATACTATAAAATGCATATAATTTATTATTTATTTCTTTTATAAAACAATGTCTTGTGTCTGGTAACAAATTACAAAACTCAATAAATTTATTATTATCAGTATCATAATTATAAATAATTTGATTACTTTTCATTTTCATGGCAATCCCATATATTTTTTTTTTATAATCAAAACAACTAAAATATGGATATGAAATAATATCATTTGTTGATAAAAAATTTATTCCATCTATTGATTCTGCTTGGTATGTTATTTGATTTTTTTTATTTTTATCAAATGAATGATAGTATAATATTAATTTATTATTTTTTATAATAACATGTGGACTAGCTACATGATCAAAACCATTATTTGAATCTAATGATAAAACACCACCATTAAATATATTATACGGTCCACATATGTTATCTGAATATGCCATTCTAATATATTTCCCATGATGATGTGCAAAATATAAATAATAATTTCCTAATTTATTTAAAATAAAATCAGGAACTTTTATTAAACATGGTCCATTAATGTTAGTATCTTTACTAATAGTTGTATCAATTAAAACGCCTATTTTTTTTATCATAATAATAATAATTTTTTATTTTTTAAGTTTTAACTTAAAGATTATTATAATAAAATATAATAATATGAACAAAAATATTATACGTCCATTATGGTTATTATGGGGTGGTTTAGGTGGTTATAGAGGTCATCAAATGTATAATGATGATATAAAAAAAAATAATGAAAATAAATATGAACATTCTTATGTAAGTAATACTGGCTCTATAATTATATATTCGTTAATTTATATAGTTCCACCATTTTCTTTTATAGGATTTGTTAATGAATTATATAACTTAGAGTATTATATAAAAAATGAATCTAAAAAAGAATAATATTATTATTAAAAAAATTGAAATTTTAATACATTAACTGTTTTTAATAGATGAACAATCATAATAAACAAACAATAACTAAATAACTAAATAACTAACTTGTAACTAAATAACTAAATAACTAAGTAAATGACTAATAACATGAACGTATATGCTATTATTGGAATGACAATTGCATCGGCATTTGCATCGATACTTATTCCTATTCTGTTTACAGTCGGAAAAGTTGTATCTTTAGCAATACTATCGCTTTTCAATATCCAATTTGTTACTCTTGGATCAACTATTAATAAAGTACTTTGCGACCGTGCTTTGAAGCGCTTGAGTGAGTCTAAATCATCGTGGGCTCCTAATAAAGAAATTGAAGGAAAGGAAATTACAATAGGTGATGGCTTGGTGTTTAACACACAATTTAAAATAGTTGCATGGATAGTAAAAAATACTACACCAACACAATATGGAACTGAAACTAATACTACAATCTATATGTTGTGCAAACTTGCAGGTAGAAAACAATTATTAGACCCTGAAAAAACCGAAGAATCTAACAAAAAAGTAAAAATAGAAGGTAGTATAAAAACATTATGGGGTCAAATGTGGCATAAACAATGGCATGAAGAAGAATCATCTCAAGAAACATTTATTCAAACACCATCTCAAACAAAAATAGTTGAAAGTATATCAAAAGAAATTTCATTTGGTGGATGCTTTTTAGTACATGGTTCTCCTGGAACTGGAAAAACAAATATTGCGAATATGGTTCAACAACGCCTTTTTAATTGTGACAATAAGTGTAAACCTATTCTTGTTAAAGGATACAATCCTACTAAACCTGGTAATTTTTTACAGGAAGTCTTGTCAAAATGTACACCAACAAAAGAAACTCCAGTTATTATTAGTTTTGATGAGTTTGACAAATGTGTTCAACTGATAGAAGGGGGAATTAAAGAACCAGAACATTTTACAATTGAAGTTACATCTAAAGATACATTTGCACCATATCTTGATGCAATTGCAAAAATACCATACTTAATTATAATTGCAACTAGCAATGAATCATTAGTTTGGTGGGACCATGATGAACGAAAGTATATTACACGTCAAGGAAGATTTGTAAATAAATATTCACTAGAACCATTAAGTATTGAAGATGCTGAAGAATGCTTTCATGTGGGTAAAAAAATATATAATCTACCTGATTTAGTGTTACCTAATTTTAAGGCGATGTCACATCTTGTTACTATTGCAATTTTATCTGATGCATTTAAACGATGTCATGGAAATGATGATGAATTTCAGAAGCGTATAAATAAAACTAATTAATTTTTAGTTTTATATATTATGATAATAACTTGTAAAAGCTTTTATTTAAGAAATATAAATACATTATATTATTAGATGTATTTATATTTTTTATCACTTATATTATAATGCCAGAAGGACCTGAAGTTAAATATTTAACTGATTATGTCTTAAATAAATATATTGGTAAAACATTATTAGATGTTAAAATTAAATCTGGTAGATATAAAAATCATAAGCCACCTGAAAATTTTAAATCATTTATTAAACAATTACCGTTAAAATGTTTAGATATTTATAAAAAAGGAAAAGTTATGTTTTTTATTTTTGAAAATGATTGGTTTATAATTTCAAAATTAGGAATGACCGGTTGGTGGTATTCTGATGATAATGAACCAACATGGAGAGACGCTAATACAAAGAATGTTATATTTGAATTTAATAAGATAGATGATTTATATTTTTCTGATTTTAGAAATTTTGGAACAATTACTATTTCACAAGATCAAAGTTTAATTAAAACTGAATTAGAAAAACTAGCACCTGATATTTGTAATCCAGAAACTAAATTTACAGATATTAAAAAATTAATTGAAAAAAATAAAGAATCACATAAATATATTGAAGATGTTATAATCGATCAAAAAATTATATTTTCAGGTATTGGTAATTATTTGAAATCAGAAATATTATATCAAGCCAAAATTTCACCAACTAGAAAAATAGTATCAATAACTTTAGATGAATGGTATACAATATTTAAAATTGGTCAGCATATATGTAAAAAAATGTTTAAAACTTTAATTGAAAATGATATTGATAAATATATAGATACAATGAAAGTTTATCAAAAAAAAATAGACCCATTAGGAAATAAAATTCATAAAAGAACCACAAAATATGGACGAACTACATTTTATGTTCCATCAATACAAAAATAATATTATATAAATGAAATATATTGGTTATGACTATGAAAGAGTCAGTTAATCAAATAAAAAATATAACAAATTAGATGATAAAAAATAGAAACAATGAATAGATTAAAATATAAGGTTAATTATATAATGGAAAATAAATATTTAAAAAAATATTTAAAATACAAGAATAAATATCTAAATTTACAAAAACAAATAGGTGGTAATAATGGAATTAAAGAAAAAATATCTTGGAAATGTGAACCAAATAAAATATTATGTCCTAGAAATTCAATAAATTTAGGATTATGTACAGATTCAATAGAAAAATGTGATGACGTAACAATTGATGGTCAATTACCAAGTATAGAAATTATGTCACCGTATGAAAATTTAAAAAATGAAAAAGCTATTGAAAAAGGAAAAGAAAAAGGATATACTGATACTAATTTAAATAAAAGTTGTTATGGAGTAGAAGATATTATAGTTTATGAACATGATAAAAAAGATAATAAAATTCCAGATATTTTTAGTATTATAACATTAAATGCAATGGGTATTATACTTGGAAATGATAATAAAATGATTTTAATGAAGGAAAGAGTAAAATTATTAGTTAATCAAATATTATCAAGTGACCCCGTACCTGATATATTATGTTTTCAAGAAATGTCTACTGAATTTTATAATGAATTATATAAACAAATTGGTTCGATATATCAATTTTCAAATCCTCAAGTTTTAGGTGAAATAAATGAAACCGATGTAACTAATTTTATTATATCTAAATATAATCCAATTAGAACAAAATTTGTAAAATTAAAAGGTAATTTATTTTATCCTAACAGTTTAGGAATATATGAATTTGAAAATTTAGTTGTATTTAATGTATATTTACAAGCTGGTTCTGTTAGTTCATTAGGTCAAACAAATAAATGGAAACATTACTCAAGATGTAGAATTCATGAATTAATTTATATAAGTGAAATTATAAAAGA
>JACCDX010024757.1_pt1 | contig 18462 bp, 14 predicted proteins | sample 7449681 | NCBI WGS metagenome assembly JACCDX01 (sample SAMN15323450, study PRJNA562643) | freshwater metagenome | isolation source: river surface water | place: USA:Blue River Watershed | collected 2017-08-18
AAGCCCAACGAGATTTTGATGGCCTGGTCACAATGGCCACATTTGCATACAAAATCCCGCTTTGCAAAATGCACCGAAATCTTATTGGTTGGTTTTGGTTTTTTATTCTTTTTTGTTGAATCTGGAAAAAAATCCCGACCCTTTTTTGGCTTTAATCGGCCCATTCGATTTCCTATCTAATCTATACTTGTGGGCACGGTTTCAATCGTCACCGGACCCAATTTACCCACCCGAAACTCTGAAATCAAGATGGCCGCCATCCGCTCGATATCGGGTTGTGCCCCAGCCACAATGACACCCCGTTTTTTGGCAATCGCACCCAACATATCCGATAACTGAACGGTGGAATCCAATTTATACCGGGCTTCCAATGCTTTGGGGTAGCGTCGATTCAAAAACTGAATCACCCATTCCGCTAATAATTCGGGATCCAACCGATCATCTTTTATCGCCCCAATTGCCGCCAGCGTCAACCCCACTTCTTGGGATTCAAATTTGGGCCAAAGAACGCCAGGTGTATCCGCAACCCGAAAAAAATCATCAACTTTAATCCAAGTTAACCCACGCGTCACCCCAGGGCGATTGGCGGCTTTTACAACGGTTTTACCCCGAAGTTGATTGATAATTAAGGATTTTCCCACATTTGGAATTCCCGCCACCAACGCATTAATGCCGGTTACGTTCCGATTTGGAAACCGTGCCTTTACCGCCCGGCCACAGGCAGCCACCAATGCATGCCGCCCATTCGCCTGGGTGGCATCAAACGGCAGCGCCTCACCCAGATGCCGCAATTGCTTAACCCACGCAGTGGTTTTAACCGAATCAGCCAGGTCCATCTTATTTAACACCACAACCCGAGGTTTGGCGCCACACAATTCATCCAGAAGGGGATTTGCACTTGAAAGTGGCGCGCGGGCGTCCCGAACCTCGATCACAACGTCCACTTTGGGGAGCAACTCAACCAATTCGCGTTTGGTTTTGGTCATGTGCCCCGGAAACCATTGAATATCGTGCATATCGTTTCCTTTTTCCTGCCCCCGAATGGCAAAAAAGCCAAATCGGGGACGAACCACACCTTAGCGCAGGGTTAATACCCAATCATGAATGCGCTTCATTCCTTCAACAATGTTTGCCATTGAAGTCGCGTAGGACAGCCGAATGGTATGATCAGTACCAAATCCTGATCCAGGGACGCAGGCAACCAACGCATCTTGCAACAACAACTTACAAAACGATGCCGAGTCCGTAATTTCACCAGACGCAGATCGTTTACCAAACAATTTTGAGACCGATGGATAGGCGTAAAACGCACCCTTTGGATTGATACACGTGAAACCAGGAATTTGATTTAACGCCGTCACCATGACATCTCGACGCTTGCGAAACTCGGCCTTCATTTGATTCAACTCGGTCTCGTCACCGTTAATGGCCGCAACACTGGCCCATTGGGATGGGGTTGTTGGATTAGAGGTCGAGTGACTTTGAATCTTCCCCATCGCATCCGCAATGTCAGCCGGCGCTGCAGCATATCCAATTCGCCAACCGGTCATTGAATAGGCCTTGGACACACCGTTGATCACAATTGTAAGCGCCTTTATCTCTGGCGATAGGGACGCAATACTAACGTGCCCTTCCTGGTCATCATAAATCAATTTTTCATAAATCTCGTCTGAAATCACCAGAATGGAATGCTGAATGGCCACCCGCGCGATTGCTTCAAGTTCGGCGCGCGCATAAACCGATCCGGTGGGATTAGAGGGGGAATTTAAAATCAACAATTTGGTTTTGGGCGTAATCGCAGACTCAAATTGCGCCGCTGTGATTTTAAACTCGGTCGCCTCGGTTGTTTCAATAAAAACTGAACGACCGCCAACCAAGTTGATTTGATCAGGATACGACACCCAATACGGTACCGGAACAATCACCTCATCACCCGGATCAACCAATGCCATCAGGGCATTGTAAATTGACTGTTTTGCACCACAGGACACCACAATATTTGCGGGTTTATATTCCAATTGATTATCGCGTTTGAGTTTGTCACAAATGGCTTGTTTTAATTCAATAATACCCGACGCAGCGGTGTAGGTTGTTTTTCCTTCACGAATTGCAGCTACCCCTGCATCTTGAATAAAGACCGGGGTTTTAAAATCGGGCTCGCCAGCGCTAAACCCGATAACCGGTTTTCCCTCTTTTTTCATTTGTTGCGCCATTGCCGAAATGGCCATGGTAATACTGTCTTCAGTTTGAGATGCGCGATGTGAAATCATAGCGATTTTTCCTTTATGACTCAGTTTCTGAATTGGGACTTCGAGAGATCAATAGTAACCCAACGACTATGAAAAAGACAGACAAGTAGCGGATGGGACTGACCGCCTCGCCCAACACCCATTGGGACCCAATCACAATCGAGATATAGTTAATACTCAAGAACGGATAGATAAACGACAACTCATATTTAGACATTGCAATCACCCATAAAATTCCACCGGCCGTAATCAACGCCAACGCCAACCAAACCAAAGGGGAGGCGTAAACACCGGCCCCGCTTGCATGGGCTTCATTAATAAATCGCTTCAGCATAAATTCGCCAGAAGTGGTCATCAATACCGGTAAAATCACAAAGCTTAAAAAACGAATGATCTTGTTCATTGGATTAATAAGAGTAAAGATCCAACCGTAATAAACGCAACACCCATTATTTTATATCGATCTAAATGCTCGCCAAAAAAGATGCGTCCGCCCATAATAATCGACACAAAACTAAAACTTAGAAATGGATACGCATAACTTAAATCGAATGATTTAAGTGCAGATGACCACGCCATCACATTGGCGGCACCCAACGCCAATCCAATCCATAATAAGGGGCGCATCAACACCAAGCCAAGGGCACGAAACAACCCCGCCCGTGGCGAGATATCAACCCGATGAACCGCGCCTTTCATACACAAATCCGAGGCGGTGCGAAGCATCACCACTGCGATTAATTTCCAAATCAACTGTACCCCTCCATCTGTTTACCCCTCGATCTGGACAGCTGCGAACCCACCGCCCGGCGTCTTAAAATTGGTGACTTGGCCCTGAAACAACCGGGCCCCAATCAATGTCACCTGGCCTTCCCAAACATAGGCCCGGATATCATACTTAAACGCTTCACCGTCGACCATGCATTGGCCTGCTTTAAAGTACGGTTGGGCAATATAGTCTGACTCCCATAATGACTCAAACACCCGTTTACTGATGCCATCTCCCTTGTACACGGCTTTTGCCCCGTACGACCGCATCGGCTTAAAAAACAACTGGCGCCGGTTGGCCCACGCATCCTCTCGCGACCAGTCCGTCAACGGCTTGACCTTAGGAATCGCCGTCGACAATTCAGGCCGTTGAGACCATCTCACCAATTGGGATTTGTCAGCATACTGAGAATAAACCCCAGGATTGGGGGAAATCGCCATTGGCCGATCACTATAAAACTGGCGCAACGCGGTGGCCAATTCTGATTCAAGTAAAAAATCGCAATACCGGTTGTAGACAAACTGAACCTCGCGCCCAACAGGATCTCGCAACTCACTGCCATTCCAAGTCAGCTGCCCCGGATCCCAGATGGCACTGTCCCACCCAAACGACCGAAACAACGCATTGGCCATCTGAAAATCAAATCGGGTTTTTTGAAAGTCAGGCGATTCATCTACAATTGCAATAACAGGCGTCGATGTCACCGCGCAACCCGCTGCAACCAAGCCATTCTGAACCATGTTTCGGATCCATTCAAAAGACGGTGCCGTTTGATGGGTTTGATACGCCGTTATCAGTTCAACCAAAATGGCGCCCGCCGAATTAGTATTCACCTCGATCACCCGAGGACCCTGGTCGGTAATATAAAAATCAACGCTGGAAAATATCCCCTTTGCCACGTCTGACCGAGACGGCGTTACATCAAAAATAGTTTGACAAACCATTCGAATTTGATCCAAATCATCCTGGCGCAGGGTAACGACATGCGGACTGACCATCCAATCTGAAAACCCGGCTTCGGTATTTAGTGGTCCAACCTGAGGCACGTGCCGGGCCACCCAGCTTAAAAATTTCGGATAAAATGCAGGGGTCACGCCATTCTCGCCTCTATTTCGTCTGGGGTTTTGGCACAGTGGGTTAATCGGTCACACCCATCTGCTACCACCAACACGTCATCCTCAATGCGAATACCAAGGGTTTCGCAGTCGGTTTTTCTACCAGTCGTCAATTCAAAATAGCCATACAGACCTGGCTCGTTCGAAATGACGTTACCAACAACCAAGGGCCGATCTCGATAGGCACGACTCGGATCTCCGTCATGAACTTGGTGTCCCAACAGGTGACTCACATTGTGGGGAGCGTGCGCGTATGGCAGTCGCGCAACGCCCCCTTTTTGACGAATGTCTCGATCCAACCCACGCTGAATCGTTCGCCATGCAATTTCATTTAATTCTGAAATGGTAACGCCGGCTTTTATCTCAGCGTAAACGGCCTCCTGGGCTTCAATCACAATATCCATCAATACGCGTTGCAACGGCGAATACTGCCCGGACACCGGCGCCGTACGTGATACATCGGCATGGACCGCATGCCACCGCGCACCAAAATCAGCCAACAGCAACTCAGATCCGGTCCAAACCCGATTATTATCGGTGTAATGCAAAACCGAGGCATTGGCGCCCGCCGCCATGATCGTAGGAAAACTAAGTCCAAATGGGGTTTGGTTTGCCAGGGCCGCATTTAGGGCTGCCGAGGCAGATTGTTCAGAATCCAACGTACGCAACCGGGCTAACAGGTCGTGATAGGCATCCGCCGTTTTAATATTCGCCACCCGAAGATTTTGAATATCAACCGCGTCCAAACCCAACCGCTGTTCCCACATCAATGCGGCAAGGTTTACCAACCGGCGGAGGGGCAATCCCGACAGTGTCGATTTAATGTCCTGCCACGATGAATCAGACCGGCGCTTGCCATCGATGGGATGCCAAATCACCCCAAGCGAACGGGCCCCCAATGCGGCTTTGACAAACGCAGCAAGCCGCCCTCGGTATCGGCAGTCCAACCCGCCCGACAACGCAACCGAATCGGGGTCGTTCCATCCAAATTGAAGCCCGTCCCAAAACTCCCGTTTGGGGTCTTTATCGGGCAAAAACAACACCACGTCCCGGGATGCGGGATCCATCCACAGCGCAACCCCAGGCTGATTAATCCCGGTCAAATACAGCAAATATGGATCTTGAAAAACCTCTCGATGACAATGGGCCCACGCATACCCCCCGGCCGGCCCCGTTGTCGGACCAACCAACAGCAACGGAGTCGATAGCCGGTCCAACAGCCAGTGGCGTCGCGCCGCATACCGCGCCTGCGCATCGGCAATCGGGATTCCATCGGTGATATACCGCAACGTTGTGGACAATTCGTTCATAATGGCTACATTAGCCACGCCCTGCGATCCCGTCAAATTTCAACTATTCATTAACTTGATTTATGATTAGTCCATGATGGAAAAAACATATTCACCTGCTCAAATTGAATCCTCGCGCTACGCCGAATGGGAATCCACAGGGGTTTTTACACCCTCCCCGACACCACGACCTGACGCCCCCACTTTTTCAATTGTGATTCCGCCCCCAAATGTCACCGGAACCCTGCACATCGGGCACGCACTCGAGCACACCCTCATCGATATTTTGGTCCGTCAAAAACGAATGGCGGGCTATGATGTCGAGTGGTTACCAGGCACCGATCACGCAGGAATCGCCACCCAAAACGTGGTCGAGCGATCTTTGGCTGCAGATGGCAAAAGCCGCCACGACTTTAGCCGAGACAGCTTTATTGACAAAGTATGGGAGTGGAAACACCAATATGGCGCAACCATTACCCAGCAAATGCGGCGGTTGGGCACATCCGTCGATTGGCAACGCGAACGCTTTACAATGGATTCCGGGTGCGCCAGTGCGGTTAGCGAGACATTTATTCGATTATACAATCAAGGACTGATCTACCGTGATGCGTACATTATTAACTGGTGCCCCCGATGCACCACCGCATTATCCGATATCGAGGTCAATCACGAAGAATCCGACGGGCAGTTATGGCACATTCGATATCCACTTTCAGATGACAATACCCAGCACATCGTCGTGGCCACAACCCGGCCGGAAACGTTATTGGGGGATATGGCGGTTGCGGTACACCCCGATGACATCCGATACCAGGCATGGATTGGGAAGTTTGTCCGGATTCCAATCGTCAATCGCGACATCCCCATCATCGCGGACTCGGCGGTAGACCCTACCTTTGGTACGGGCGCGGTTAAGGTAACCCCGGCTCACGACTTAAACGATTATGAAATGGCCAAACGAAATGGCATCGCCCCCAAACTCATCATGAGTGAAACCGGCACCATGATTGACGTGCCAGCGCCCTATCTGGGACTTGACCGATTTGATTGTCGCACCCAACTAATATCCGACCTCACCGACCAAGGGTTTTGGGTTAAAACCGATGCCCACGCCTTAAACCGAGGCCATTGTTACCGTTGCAAAACCGTAATCGAGCCATACTTATCCAAACAATGGTTTGTCAAAATGTCCGCGTTGGCACAACCCGCGATTGACGCCGTTCGATCTGGCGATATCACCTTTGTCCCACCTCGGTTTACCAAGCTGTATTTTGACTGGATGGAATCCATCCGAGAATGGTGCATATCTCGGCAAATTTGGTGGGGACATCGTATCCCAATCTGGTACCGAAACGACGACCCCACAATAATGGTGGCATCCATTGAACATCCCAACGATGGGCAGTTTTACACCCAAGATCCAGACGTGCTGGATACATGGTTTTCGTCCGCATTGTGGCCGTTTTCAACGTTTGGATGGCCCGATGAAACAGCGGACCTGTCCCGATTTTACCCCAATACGGCATTGGTCACCGGCTACGACATCCTAACGTTTTGGGTGTCCCGAATGATTACAATGGGACTGGCCTTAACCGGAAAATCCCCATTTAAAACCGTGATTGTTCATGGCCTTGTTCGCGATATTCATGGCAAAAAAATGAGCAAATCCGCCGGTAACGCGGTGGACCCACTGGCATTAATCGACGAATTTGGCGCCGATGCACTTCGGTATAGCCTTGCATCATTGGCCACACTGGGGGGGCAAGACATTAAATATAGCCGAGAAAAAGTAGAAGCCAGCCGAAATTTTGCGAACAAAGTATGGAACGCATCCCGATTCGTTCTGATGGGTCTCGATACCGTAACATCTCCTATTTTGTTTGAGCGCCCCACCCCCACCACGTTGGCGGACCGATGGATCTTAAGTCGGTTTAACCAATTAATGGCGAACATGACCCACTGTTTGGATACCCATCATTTTGCGCTGGGCGCCGATCAATTGTGGGAGTTTATCTGGAACACCTATTGTGATTGGTATTTAGAATTATCTAAAATCCACAAATCCGAGTCGCTACCTACCTTGATTTATGTGTTGCTGGAATCCCTAAAGGCCCTCCATCCTTATATGCCCTTTATCACCGAAGAAATTTGGAAAACCATCCAATCCAGTGGAAAGGTAACCGGCATGCCAATGTCATCCATTTCGCTGGCCCCATGGCCAACCCCAGACTGGGAAACCGATGACTCCGCCGAACATGCAGTATCCCGATTAACGGGCTTAATCAAGGGAATCCGAACCATTCGACAACAACTCAGTGTGTCGCCGGGAAAAGACATTCATGCCATTATCGCGATTCCCAACGAAACCGAGCGAGAGATGGTCGCAACCCATAGGGCCTACCTAACCAAACTGGCCAAGGTTTCGCAACTAGACTTGGTTGAACAAACAATCCCACCGGATCAGGCGGCGGCAGGCGTGTTAGACGATATTCAATTTTATGTGCCGTTAACCGGGTTAATTGACATCGAAAAAGAAGTCGCCCGCCTGACAAAAAAACGAGATCAACTGGCAAGCGATATGGCCTCCACTCGCTCAAAATTAGATCAACCCGCATTTGTCGACAAAGCCCCCGCTCATGTCGTCCAAAAATTACGAGATCAACTGGCTGCCACGTCCGCTGAGTACGAGTCGATTCAAACCCAGTTAAAGGTGTACCAATGATGATGCTGCCAATTTACAACGGGGCGCTGAATTGGACGACCGCCCAACCCATTCAATCGGGCATTGCCCCCGATGTGGCAGCAACCTTGGCTACCATTCGCGCCACCGTGCAGTCCAACGGTGATGAGGCATTAATTCGATACGCAACGCAATTTGATCGGGTTCAGACGGATGCGTTTTGTTTAACCGTTACCGACGAGGAACGAGAATCCGCCATCCATCATGTGCCCCAATCTTTTTTAGACGCACTGGAAATGGCCCATCGCAATATTACAGACTATCACTCATGGCAGCGTCCGAATGGATGGGACCGATCCCCTCGGGTAGGGGTTCGGTACGGTATTCGGTACACCCCCTTGGATGCAGTTGGCCTGTATGTACCCGGTGGTCGCGCCATCTACCCGTCCAGCGTGTTAATGAACGCCATTCCAGCACGCTTGGCCGGTGTTCAAACCATTGCCATCGCAACCCCGCCTCAACCAGACGGTACAATCCCACCGCAAATTTTGGTGGCGGCCAACCGCTGCGGGATTCGAACCATCATCAAATCTGGCGGGGCCCAAGCGATATACGCACTGGCATTTGGCACCCACGCGGTTCCAAAGGTCGACAAGATTGTGGGCCCAGGCAACAAGTATGTGGATGGTGCAAAACGCGACGTTTACGGATTGGTCGATATTGACAAACCCGCTGGCCCGTCTGAAGTGTTGGTATACATCACCAACCCAAAATACGCCCCGTTTGCTGCGGCCGAATTAATGGCCCAAATGGAGCACGACCCCGACGCCCGAGGGGTGGCCATTACCGAGTCAGCGGATTGTGCAGCGGCAATCGATGCTGCTTTTCAAGCCCTTTTATCCCGATGCAACCGCCGCGATATTATTACGCAAACCATCCCCCAATCGGGGATTATTGTCGTGGATAACCGTGCCGACGCAGTGCACCTTATTAATACGATTGCATCAGAACACCTGGTGATTCTTGTTGACGATTCACAATCCGTAATGACAGACGTTCGTCATGCAGGATCAATCTTTTTAGGACCCTACACCCCCGTTGCATTAGGCGACTACATCGCCGGCCCCAACCACGTTTTACCGACCAACGCCGCCGCACGTTATTCATCACCCCTTGGCGTCATGGATTTTATGAAATATTCGGGATATTGCGAATACGACAAGGCGGCGCTTGCATCCGTACAACCGCATATGGCCGCGCTTACCCAAATGGAGGGATTTGATGCCCACCAACTCAGCGTTGATATCCGACTCGACTAACCGTCCAATTCGCCGCTATCTACCCCACATGAGTCTGGTTCTGTGTGGGATGATACTAGCCGGTCTATCGTTGCCCTTACTCAATGGCGCAAATGCTTGGCAGATCGACCCCATCGGGGCAATACAGATTGAATTCATCGCCAATCAATTGCAAACCCAGCAATCCCCATCCAGTTTATTTACCGGGATATTAACACTGATAATGGTACCAATCGAATCGCTGGGCAATTGGACGGCATGGGCAGTTGTCGCGACCGGGGTGTCCGTCATCTCAACATTGGGCACGTTGGCACTGGTGATGCGCCGAACCCGCCGAATGTTGATTGCACCCGCATTACTGAGCACCCCCGGAATTTTATTGGCCGCCACCAGCGTTTCCCCTGTTATGCTCAGCGTATTCGGAATAACATTGGCACGCAGAACCCCAGGCAAAACCCTGCGTTTTTTGATTTGGCTGACAGCGATTCTTGTTACCCTAACCACCCCAAACACACTGGCGCTGGCACAATGGAGCGAGGCAATTTGCGTTCCAATCGGGGTTGCGGGCGCCGTATTAGCGGTGATTCGATTGGGCCGAAAATCCACGATTTCAGATGCGGTTCCAACGCTGATTTATGCGGCGCTGATTGGATTTGGTGGGTACCCAACATTGCCCCGCCCCGATTTGGTAATCCTTGGAATAGCGGGCATTTTACTCACCATACTCGATCGGCCCTTTACCCTGGACCGAAGGTGGGTGGGCGCAATTGGAATTGGCATTTGTATTCAAATAATACTCAGCGCGCCATATTACGTTGGAATCGCATCGGGCCAACTGCGGCAACTGTCCTACCAAAGCAGCATTCCGTTTCAAGATTGGCATCATCATATCCCAAAATCGGCCACCATTACCGTCACGGGTGGCGTCTCGATTGACTATTCAACGCTGCGCCACCCTGGCCAAATTAATCGTGCGACAACCGGATCTGATTTATTAAACGCACTTGAACGCGGCACGACGCCATATGTGTTAATTGACGAATCCGATCCCATGTTTTTATCTCAATCCCCCGAAACACAAGGCGTAGCAAACCAAATCATCACCTTGATTCAAGCAACTCCCGATCGTTGGCAACCAGTTGCATCGGGTACAGGCTGGCGGTTGTTGCAGAGGATTTAACACCCTAATACCAGATGACTTTCAAGTTGACACAATCCAAAACAAGCCTATGTCATCGCGTGTTTTAATAAAGAGGGCCACAAAACACCAAACCAAGGTGACGAACAAAAACGATCATGGTACACTGTGTAACTCATTTACTTCCCTGCCGGGGTGGTGAAATTGGTAGACACGACGGACTTAAAATCCGTTGACCCTAATCCGGTCGTGCCGGTTCAAGTCCGGCCCTCGGCACCATTTTCGAGCGTAGCCACGCTCCGCTTCATTTGATTGAATTCTTCTCAAGGCATTAAGGTGAACCCATGACGGCTACCGGCGACTCACAGCATCAACACGATCAATTTCAACTCCTTCACGCCATCAGCAGTATTTTAACCTCAACCTTAAACCTTAAAGACACCCTCTCCAATATTTTTAGCCTACTTGAAGATCATATCGACCTTAAAAAAGGGGTCCTGATTTTACGTGACCCTTACACCGATGAATACTACATTGAAATTGGGTATGGGTTAACCGAAAAAGACCGCCGAAAAAGTATTTTTAAGCTTCTTGAAACCCTAACCAGCAAGGTACTTGAAACCAACAAAGTCGAGTCCGTACCTGAATTGGTTGACGGCGCCGAAACCCTGTCATTTGATCCTGATGAAGCCATGCCTGGACACGGGCTCATTTGCTTACCGATTATTTTAGGCGAGGAGAAAATCGGTACCCTTAGTGTGGTATTACCCAATCGATCCGTTGGTGAATCCGAGCACAAACTTCACCTACTGTCTACTGTTTGCTTGCTGATCGCCCAAGAAATCAAGCTTAAAAAGTTGCTTGAAATGGAAAAAGAAGCACTCCGCAGGGAAAATGTGCTACTGCGCGACGAGCTTAAAGACAAATACAACATCCACAATATGATTGGAAACAGCAATGCCATGCATGCGGTTTACGAAAATATCATTCAAGTTGCAAACTCAAACGCAACCGTACTGATTCGCGGCGAAAGTGGCACTGGAAAAGAGTTGGTGGCCCACGCCATTCACTATAATTCCCCTCGAGCCAGCAAGCCATTTGTGAAGATCAATTGTGGGGCAATACCTGAAAGTTTGATTGAATCCGAGCTATTTGGCTATGAAAAAGGGGCCTTTACCGATGCCCAAGAAACCAAAATTGGAAAATTTGAAGCGGCCAACGGGGGCACCATTTTTCTAGATGAAATAGGCGAATTATCCCTTCCGGTTCAAGTTAAACTATTGCGGGTGCTTCAAGAAAAAGAAATCGAACGCGTTGGGGGGCTTAAAACCATCAAAGTCAATGTTCGGGTCATTACTGCAACCAATCGAGATTTAGAATCCGAACTTGAGACCAAACGGTTTCGTGAAGACTTATATTACCGACTCAATGTTTTTCCAATATTTTTACCCCCGCTGCGAGAACGTAAAACCGATGTGCTGTTACTTGCAGAACACTTTTTAGATCGCTTTTGCAGAGAAAACGAAAAAAAGATCAGCCGCATTTCATCGCTTGCAATTGATTTACTAAGTTCGTACCACTGGCCCGGCAATGTCCGAGAACTCGAAAATTGTATGGAACGGGCTGTATTGGTTTGCCGAACCGACACCATTCAAGCCACCGATCTTCCTGCAACCTTGCAACGTAGTGACACAAGCAATACCCGATCTGAGGACCTCTCGTACGAGGAGATGGTCAGCAATTTCGAACGTGAAATCATTATTGATGCCCTCAAAAAAACAAAGGGGAACAAATCCAAAGCGGCTGATTTATTAAAAACAACCCAGCGCATCATTGGGTATAAAATCGCCAATTTGGAAATTGATTTCAACAAATACAAATCAAAATAAAAACCGGGCCAAAAGTGGCCGCACTCGAAGGCCCGGTGGTACATGATTAATTTGAGGTAATGGTCAACGCTGAATCGTAATCGACAACAATTGATGCCCCAGCCGGAATCGTACCATCTAACAACTGAACCGCCAGCGGATTTTCGATGCGCTGGGTGATTGTTCGCTTCAGGGGTCTCGCGCCAAACTCAGGGTCAAATCCTGCCAAACCAACATACTTTTTGGCAGCCTCGGTTAAGATTAAGGTGTATCCACGATCCGCCAATCGTTGTTTTAGCCGGGCGATTTGAACCTCAACAATCTTTGCCAATTGGTCTTGCCCTAAGGAATTAAACACCACAATGTCATCAATTCGATTTAAAAACTCGGGTCGAAAATGATCCCGCAACGCTTCCATTAACTGCAACTCACGTTGATCTGGATCCACAACCGATTGAATCACACGACTTCCGATATTTGAGGTCATGATCACGATGGTATTTTTAAAATCAATCGTACGCCCTTGACCATCGGTCATCCGCCCATCGTCTAGAATTTGTAACAACACATTGGCGACATCCGGATGGGCTTTTTCCATTTCATCCAACAACACCACACTATATGGCCGTCGCCGGACTGCTTCGGATAGTTGTCCGCCCTCATCATACCCAACGTATCCGGGCGGCGCTCCAATCAATCGAGACACGGCGTGTTTTTCCATATATTCAGACATGTCAATCCGAATCATATGGGTGTCGCTATCAAACAAAAATTCAGCCAAGGCCTTGGCTAACTCGGTTTTCCCAACCCCAGTTGGCCCCAAAAACAAAAAACTCCCCAGAGGACGGTTGGGATCAGATAACCCCGCCCGAGACCGCCGAATTGCATTCGCAACCTTTTCTACCGCATTATCTTGTCCAATAACCCGTTGCGTAAGTCGATCTTCAGTTTGAAGCAACTTATCCTTTTCCGTTTCAATTAATTTTGAAACCGGGACACCGGTCCACTTGGAAACAATCTCGGCGATATCATCATCCGACACCTGTTCTTTTAACATTTGCTGAGATGCCTGAATGGATGCCAATTCTGTGGTTTCGGCCTCCAAGCGATTCTGTAACTCTACCAAGGTTTTAAACCGAATCTCAGATACCTTTTCGTAGTTACCTCGGCGCTCTTCCACTTGTTCTTGATACTTGGCGTCCTCAATATCTTTTTTGGTGCGTCGAATGGCTTGAATTTGATCTTTTTCAGTTTGCCATTGTTGTTTTAAACCCGCTAGCTGGGCATTGAGTTCCTCCAACTGTTGATTTAAACGGACCAAGGTTCCACTGGCACTGGCGCCATCATCGCGTTTAATTGCTTGGCGTTCAATCTCTAGCTGCATGACTTTGCGTTGGATTTGTTCAATTTCTTCGGGTAATGAATCAATCTCGATTCGAAGTTTAGACGCCGCTTCATCCATTAAATCGATTGCTTTATCTGGTAAAAATCGATCGGAAATATAGCGATGAGACAACGTAGCGGCCGCAATTAATGCATCATCCTGAATTTTCACGCCATGGTGAATTTCGTACTTTTCTTTTAATCCCCTTAATATTGCGATTGTATCGCTTACACTGGGCTCACCCACATAGGTTTGCTGAAACCGACGCTCTAAAGCCGGATCTTTTTCAATATATTTTCGGTATTCATCTAACGTGGTTGCCCCAATGCAGCGTAATTCGCCTCGGGCCAAAGCTGGTTTTAACATATTAGCCGCATCCACCGCACCGTCAGACCCCCCAGCGCCAACCAAGGTGTGTAGCTCGTCGATAAACAAAATCACCTCGTCTTTCCCCTGAATTTCCTTTAACAACGCCTTTAACCGCTCCTCAAATTCGCCGCGATACTTGGCCCCCGCAATCAAGGCGCCCATGTCCAAGGCCAATAAGCGTTTGTTTTTTAACATCTCAGGCACATCACCCGACACAATTCGTTGGGCTAAGCCTTCGGCAATCGCGGTTTTGCCAACACCCGGCTCCCCGATCAACACGGGGTTGTTTTTGGTCCGACGGCACAACACCTGAATTACCCGACGGATTTCCTCATCGCGACCGATCACGGGATCCAAGGTTCCGGAATGCGCACGCTCAACCAAGTCCACGGTGTATTTTTTGGCCGCTTGAAACGTCGATTCGGGATCCTGGCTGCTAATTTTTTCGGTTCCCCGTAGTGCAATAAGGGCTTGTCTTAACGAATCGAAATCCACTCCCGCAGCCTTCAACACACTGGCCCCGGCGGCCTTTAACCCCGATATTCCAAGCAACAAATGTTCGCAACTCACATACTCATCACCCAGTTCCGTAGCCAATTTTTGACCCGCTTGAAATAGCGCCACAACACCTTGACTCGCGTAAATTTCACTGGTGCCCGATACAACCGGCAGGCGCTTCAATCGGTCGTCAACATCCCCTTGGATGGCCCCAACGGAAGCGCCTACCTTCCCCAAAATAGACCGAACAATCGTATCGGGCACCTGCAATAAAGCAGACAAAACATGCAAATCTTCTAGTGATTGATGCCCCGCTTCTTCAGCTAACCCTTGGGCAATTCGAAGGCTCTCTTGTGCTTTTAGTGTTAATCGATCCACTCTCATGGCTATCTCCTTATTGTTGTCGTTGTGTCACTTACCCAAATCTGGGAAATGGGTCCGCAAAACGTCTAAAACCAAATCGAGCATCGGATCGGCCCGCTGACGCTGAAACACGCACAGCGCGATGGTCGGCAAACTTGGAAGTCCTGCACCGTAAATAGCCCATCCATCTGGCACCATCGACGCTGGCAAAACGGTGATGCCAACCCCAGCGTTTACTGCCGCCATCACACTCATTCCGTTCGCCCTAGAAAACACCACCTCATATGCCCACCCCGACTGAGTCAACGCCGACACTGCAGCGGCCCGGCCCAAATCCGGAGCCGGCGAAACGGCCAACGGCACCGCATACCCCGGCCGAACCAAGTCTGCATTTCCCGCCCAAACCAATGGCTCTGATTGCAATACAAATAGGGTGCGACGCGGTGCCGACCCTAATGTTTTGGCAATGACAAAATCAAATTCCCGACGCTGAAACCGATCCATTAGCTGCTGGGATTCGGCCCCCTCAATCTCAACCACGACATTCGGAAACTGCGCATTAATCTGACGCAAGCAATCAACCAAATGATGCTGTCCCACCTCGTCAGAAATACCCAACCGAACAGTGCGTTGGGTCAGACTGGGTCGCACCGCCGCAACCGCATCCTGACACAACTGAATAATTTGACTGGCGTATGACACCAACAACTCGCCACTTGGTGTTAACACCAACCGCCGGTCTCGCCGAAACAATGCCACCCCCAGCTGAGATTCCAACTTCAATATTTGTTGACTCACCGCAGACTGTGTTTTACCCAATCTGGCGGCCGCCTGGGTCACACTCCCCGTGTCCACAATCGCCAAAAAACACATCAACGCCCCGGTATCCAACATCATTAGTATTCAGAATCCCTTCGAAAATATATAAGTTTTTCTAATATACTAGCGCGGATTATATCGGTGTCAACTACATCTTAAATGGCAAGCATGTACCGGAATTGGGGATCAAAGTATGGGCAATGGCCTAATAAGTGGTGGAGGGAGCTGGATTCGAACCAACGAAGAGCGAAGCTCGGCAGATTTACAGTCTGCTGCAATTGGCCACTCTGCCATCCCTCCATAAAAAAACGGCCCTACAAGGATATCGGTCGACGTTATAGGCTGTCAATTCAGTTGCGTTACATTCAGTCCCCTCAACGCGGGTTTCCAGCACGGATGATATCGCCATTCACGTGATGAAAGCTAAGGTGCTACTATAGCGGATACAATGCGAGTTCGGTTATCAAAAAAGGGTATTGCGGGCGTTATTATATTTGCACTGGCCTTGATTTTAGGGCCATTGCGTTCGGTTGTAATTAACCTGCCGATTATTGGCACGCCGATGGCTAGTGTGTACTACTGGACCGCCAAACTGAGATTTTGGGAAACCCAACCCAAATCCCCTTACGCAGCACTCATTTTGATCCCCCAAATAAACGGAAACCCCGTGACAGATTCACCGGTCGGACCCCATTTTAAATCCCAAACCTCGGCCTTTGTTCTTACCGCAAAACCCACTGCAATTTACGCGACCCCCTCTACCAACGCGAAGGTGCTTCAATCGGTTAAATCCGGGATTAGGGTTCGGGTTGTATATATTGATGAAACCAATCAGATTCAAACCGCTGAAGGTCGCGGACAATGGGCATTTGTTACGTCTGAATCAGGCGACACGCCGTTGGGTTGGATTCCATCCCCCTACCTTGGATTTCAAGATCAATTTACCCCGTCTGAAAGTGTCACGCATACAGGCGCCGGATTATGCATCGGTGAATATTGTGGCGAAATTCAATTTAAGCCCAATGGGCGATTTATTGAAACATGGGATTCGGTTGGAAAAGGCATCCATCTCCGAGGCACCAACACAGGGCAAATTTGGGTATACAAAGACATCGTATGGATCAAGCAAGATCATCGAGATGACTATGATGAATTACTTATTATCACCCCTGATGGCCTTCGGCAGGAAGAAAAATACAAATCAGAGCCGTTTCGAAATGGGCGTTCGCCCGGAAAATCCATTCGGGCCCAAGGTCAGCGGTTGTTTTAGTTCAGTCCAATACCCCAATTTAGGAGAAAATACATGTCAGAAATTATCGAAGTTTACTCACGCCAAGTGCTGGATTCAAGAGGCAACCCTACCATCGAAGTCGAAGTTTATACCGAGGATGGCGCAAACGGATCGGCAATCGTTCCCTCTGGCGCCTCAACAGGATCCAGAGAAGCATTAGAACTCCGAGACGGCGACTCCGATTATTACCTAGGAAAAGGGGTCCTAACAGCGGTTTCAAACGTTAACGATATTATTGCAGAATCCATTATTGGGATGTCGGTTACAGACCAAACCGGAATTGATGCCGCAATGGTTGAATTAGACGGAACCGATTCAAAATCTAAACTAGGTGCCAATGCGATACTAGGCGTTTCAATGGCGGTAGCACGTGCAGGCGCAGCATCAACGGGATTACCCCTATACCAGTACCTTGGGGGCCCATTTGCCCATACCCTACCCGTCCCAATGATGAATATTTTAAACGGCGGGCAACATGCCGACAACAACGTCGATTTTCAAGAATTTATGATCATGCCAAGTGGCGCCGAAACCTTCTCCCACGCCCTGCAAATGGGCGCCGAAGTGTTCCATACACTAAAAAAAGTACTCCACAGCAAAGGTCTCAATACAGCGGTCGGTGACGAAGGTGGATTTGCACCATCCTTAACTAGTAATGAAGAAGCAATACAGCTGATTCTATTGGCCATCGAAAAAGCAGGGTACCGACCCGGCATCGACATCGAGTTAGCGCTTGATGTGGCCGCATCAGAATTTTATAAATCAGGCCAATATCACCTAGAAGGTGAAGGAATCGTCAAATCGGCTGACGAGCTCATTACGTACTACGCAAATTTGTGTTCAAAATACCCAATTGTTTCGATAGAAGATGGACTAGCCGAAGGCGATTGGAACGGTTGGAAACAGCTAACCGACACCTTGGGCAAATCCGTCCAATTGGTCGGAGATGACTTATTTGTCACCAACACCGCCATTTTAAAAGAGGGCATTTCTAAATCAGTTGGAAATTCAATTTTAATTAAGGTTAACCAAATTGGAACCGTCACCGAAACCTTAGCTGCAATTGAAATGGCAAAAAAAGCCAACTACACGGCCGTTATTTCTCACCGATCCGGAGAAAGTGAAGACACCTTCATAGCGGATCTAGCGGTCGCTACAAACGCAGGCCAAATCAAAACAGGGTCCTTGTGCCGAACAGACCGAATCGCAAAATATAACCAATTGCTTCGAATTGAAGATTTATTGGACACATCGGCAACGTATCCGGGCAAAGAGGCATTTTATAACCTTACCCGATAATGCGCATCCATCCCCTGGTGCACGCCGCAATAT
>JACCDX011244896.1_pt1 | contig 18458 bp, 12 predicted proteins | sample 7449681 | NCBI WGS metagenome assembly JACCDX01 (sample SAMN15323450, study PRJNA562643) | freshwater metagenome | isolation source: river surface water | place: USA:Blue River Watershed | collected 2017-08-18
ATCAGGCCCACGCCGTAGATCTGCGCCACCACATAGGTGAACGAACACAAAATGGCCGCCAGGATGCCCAACAGGCGGGGCAGGTTGCCATCGTAACGTGCGCCCAAAAAGTCAGGAATGGTGAACTGGCCGAACTTGCGCAGGTAGGGGGCCAGGAACAAGGCCACCAGGCAGTAACCGCCGGTCCATCCCATGATGAAGGCCAAGCCGCCGTAGCCCGTCAGGTACAGGGTACCTGCCATGCCGATGAACGAGGCCGCCGACATCCAGTCGGCGCCGGTCGCCATGCCGTTGTAAATCGCGGGCACGCGGCGGCCTGCCACATAGTATTCGGCCGCATCGTTGGTGCGGCTCATCACGCCAATGCCCGCGTAGAGCATCACGGTGGCCGCCAGGAAGATGTAGCCAATCCAGTTCCGAGGCAATCCCATTTGCTCCAGGATGGCCAAGACGATCACGAAGATCACAAAGCCGCCCGTGTACCAGGCATAAACTTTGTTCAGTTGTTTTTGGAAAGCGCTGTTGCTCGAAGCCGAGAACATGCCGCCTCCGGATTCAGGTGCCATACCAGCCATGTCAGTCCTCCTCGACTTCGGCAACGCCGTGTTCTTGGTCCAACTGATTCATGTACCTGGCGTAAAACCAGATGATCAGCACATAGATCACCAGAGAGCCTTGGGCGCCCATCCAGAAGCTGAAGGGCCACCCAAAGAAGGTGAAGTTAAGGTCTCGGGCAAAGTAACTGGCTACGAAGGTGACCACAAACCAGACCGCCATCAGGACAGCCGTGATGTTGAGGTTCTTCTGCCAATACCGCCGATGGGTTTCGGTCATTTGCATCAAATGTCTCCTCGGAATCCCCTACGTGGGTAGGGGCACACAATGTCGCCTGCGGGTGATTCACCCTTGCAACGCAGGCGATGCTGGTTGTCAGGCTGCTCGAACGCCGGTTTCGCGTGCCAATTCGGCCGCGACTTTGGGTTCAAAGCCTTGAAGGTGGCGAATGATCTTCGCGACCTCTTCGGGCTCCTGACGTTCCATGTGAACGCGGGCCAGTTGACACCAGCCGTGCGGACTCATGGGTTGCAATTGGGTGTTGCGCTCGAAGGCTTGCAGCGCTTGTTCGTACTGGCCCAAGGCCATCAGGGCCAAGCCCAGACCGTACCAGGCCCGATCGATCGACGGATCCAGCTCGAGGCATTGTTGGAAACAGTGTTGGGCCTGCTCATGACGCTGGGCCGTCTGATGCAAAAACCCCAAGTTGAACCAGTCGCCCGCCCGCGCCAGTCCCAGCTGAGTCAAGCGCTGGTAGTCCTGCAGGGCTTCTTCAGGGCGTTCGAGTTGGCACAGCAAAAAAGCACGGCTTGAGAGCGGGTGAGCATGATCCGGCTGGCGCGCAATCCATTGATTCAGGTGATCCAGCGCGGCGTCTTTGAAGCCCAGGGCCAATTGCAGCCACAGCAGCGCTTTGTGACAGGTCAGTTCGAATTTGCTCATCGACATCCTTGCATGGCAACGCTGATGCAATGCTCGATCTTGGACAGCGTGACGGCCAAATAAAACACCCCCAGCATGAAAAAAGCGACCCAGGGCACATGGTGCGGGGCCACCCATTTCGGACTGATCCTGCGTGCCAAACCGGTCCAGGGCCGGTTGAGCACTTGAAAGAGCTGATAAAACAAATTGGTGTCGCGTTTTTGGCCAGCCAGCACAAACAGTAAGCCCTGACCGACCATGGCCAATAAGCCGATGTACAAAATCAGTTGCAGGATGTTCAGAACCTGAAGCATGGAGTTTGACCGCGATCAAAAATGAGCCGCAAAAATTCACACAAAATTTACAATGGCGCAACTTTGTGAAATTGTGCTTACCCCCAACTTACTTTAGGGTCATTATTTGAAGAATTTTGGGGATAACCCTTGGGTCTGCGCCCAGGGAAGATGAAGACAAGAGGCCAGGGTCATGAGTGAAAGTTTGCAGCGGTTTCAGGTCAGGGAGTTTGCCCGGCATTGGCCGTTTTCCAGCATGCCGGTCGCCGACGTCGAGCGATTGGTTCAAGGTCTCCAAGAAACATACCACCCCGCCGGTGAGACGATCTTGCAAGCCGGTCAGCCGGCCCCTGACCGTTTGGGTTGGTTGCGGCGCGGTCGATTGCATGCAGGCAGCGGCGGGGATCCTGCGTCGCAGTCCCAGGTTTGGGAAATCGGCGATTGTTTCCCGGTCGGAGCGTTTTGGGCTGGCCAGCCTTTGCGTCAAGACCATGTGGCTCAAAGCGATTGTTTTGTCGTTTGGTTGCTGGGCGATGCGGTGCGAGAGGTGGCGAACCGGTGCCCGCTATGGGCGGATTTTTTAGGCAATCAGGCACAAACCCAACTTCGTGCCGTGCTGCAGCAGCTGCAGCAGGCGCAAGCCCAGTGGTTACAACAACAACAGACCCTGGAATCCCCTTTGGGACAACTGCCACAGCGAGTCCCATTGTGGGTGCGACCCGAAGCGACGGTGCGCGAAGCGCTGGAGGTCTTGCACCACGCGCGCATTGGTTCGGTTCTGGTGGCTAACGGAGCGCACGCCGATCAAGTGCTGGGCATCTTGACCCGCGACGATGTGGTGGGGCGCATCACCCTGGCGGATTTGGACCTGCGCGAACCCGTGACGCGGGTCATGTCGCAACCGGTTCGCATGCTGAGCGTGCGACATACCTTGAACGATGCGGCCAGTCTCATGGGGCAGGCGCGCATCAGGCACATCCCGATCACCGACCAGGGGCGTTTGCACAGCATCGTTTCCGAGCGCGATTTGTTCACGTTGCAACGGTTTTCGACGCGCCAGATCAGCCAAGACATCGCCCAAGCCCGCGATCTCAACGGGTTGCGTTGTGCCGCAGGCGACATCCGCAATTTTGCCCGCATGCTGCTGGCGCAAGGCGTGCAGGCGCAAACCCTGACGCGCCTGATCAGTCAACTCAACGACCATTTGACCCGAACCATCGTGCAACAGCATGTCTCAGCGGCTGGGCTGGATCTGGGGCGGGCCTGTTGGACGGCTTTGGGTTCAGAGGGTCGGGAGGAGCAAACGATTTCGACCGATCAGGACAACGCCTGGGTTTTGGCAGATGACATGGGCGACAGCGAGCGGCAGGCGTTCATGGGTGTCGCCCGCCGCATCAACGAAGATCTGGATGCCTGCGGCTATCCCCTGTGTCAAGGCGGCATCATGGCGTCCCATCCGGCTTGTGCATTGACGCGGACCCAATGGACGCAGAAATTTCATCAGTGGACTCACCACGCCAGTCCAAAAGATTTGCTGCAAGCCAGCGTGTTTTTTGACATGCGGGGATTGGCGGGCATGACCGAATGGCCGCGGCTGTTGTTACAGCAGGCTCAGGCCTGGGCCATGCAAGACAAAAAATTCATGGTGTTGCTGGGGCAAAACCATGCCCAGTTCAAATTGCCCTTGGGCTGGTTGGGCGGTTTGCAAAGCCAGGCCCAACCCGATGGCCACTACATGGATCTGAAGTTGCAGGGCACTGCGGTGGCGGTCGATGCGGCCCGGATTTTGGCCTTGGGTTGCGGAGTGTCAGCATGCGGTACGCGTGATCGATTGGTGCAAGCGGCTGCAGCATTGGGCGTTCCCGGGACCGAGGCACAGTCATGGGTCGGCGCATTTGACCATTTGCAATGGCTGCGGCTGGGGCGGCAACTCAGCGCACCCGACCCGGCCCAGGCAGGCAACCGGCTGCGTCTCGATGACTTATCGACTTTTGAGCGCAACATTTTGCGCGAGTCTCTCAAGGCCTTGCGAACCTTGCAGCAACGCGTCGAATTGACGTGGGGGACTTGAGCATGTGGTGGGCCAGGACGCCGGTCAGCGAGCAGCGCTGGGTGGTGCTCGATGTCGAGACCACCGGGTTGGACCCGCACCATGATCGCTTGTTGGCCGTGGCGGCCGTGGCGGTGCATCGTGATGGTTTGCATTGGCGCTTGAAAGCCAGCGATGCCTTTGAGGTCGTGTTGCGGCAGCCTCCGGTGCGGCAGATCGACAAAGACAATATTTTGTTGCACGGCATTGGATTGCAAGACCAGCAGGCCGGCATGTGGCCCGGACAGGCTTTGGAGTCCCTGAAGTCTTATTTGGATGACTCCCCCTGGATGGGGTTTCACGCACCTTTTGATCAAGCCTTTATGGCGCGTGCGGCTCGCGCTGCGGGGCTGACTTGGACGAACCAGTCGTGGCTGGATTTGTACGACTTGCGTGCCAGTTTGGGTGTGCATCCTTTGCCCGACAGTCTGGATGAGGTGTTGCGCCATGCGGGCATCGAGGTGGCACAACGCCACCATGCCATGGCCGATGCCTGGGCCACCGCAGAGCTGTGGTTGTATTTGTGGCCCCGTTTGCACCAACAGGGGGTGACGTCATGGAAAGATGTATCCCGGTTGGCACGACACGCACGTTGGTTGAGGCGTTTGGGGTGATCAATCGATCAATTGTTTTTTTCTCGCGTCTTTACATTCAGAACATCAAACTTTACACAGTCGTCAGCGATCAACAAGTTTCGAGTCAGAGCAGGGTCAGCGAGCTTCGGCACACTGTCTTCACTGCCCCTTCTTTTGGGCAGTTTTTTCTGGAGACAAGACATGGCGACAAATGAAGCCGCACGCCCGATGACCGCGGAAGAGAAGAAGGTGATTTTTGCTTCTTCTTTGGGCACTGTGTTTGAATGGTATGACTTTTACCTGTACGGATCGCTGGCGGCCATCATTGCCAAGCAATTCTTCAGTGGTCTCGATGCCGGTTCGGCATTCATTTTTGCCCTGTTGGCGTTTGCCGCCGGCTTCATCGTTCGCCCTTTTGGCGCGCTGGTGTTTGGTCGTTTGGGCGACATGATCGGTCGCAAGTACACGTTCTTGGTCACCATTTTGATCATGGGCCTGTCGACATTCATCGTTGGCATTTTGCCCACCTACGCCAGCATCGGTGTGGCCGCACCGGTCATTCTGATCATCTTGCGTTTGTTGCAAGGTCTGGCGTTGGGTGGCGAGTACGGGGGGGCCGCCACCTATGTGGCCGAGCACGCTCCGCAAGGAAAGCGCGGGGCTTACACCGCCTGGATTCAGACCACCGCCACTTGGGGCTTGTTCTTGTCGCTGATGGTGATTCTGGGCACTCGCACCGTCATTGGCGAGGCTGCGTTTGCCGACTGGGGCTGGCGCGTGCCGTTCATCGTCTCGATTGCGCTGTTGGCCGTTTCGGTTTACATCCGTTTGACCATGAACGAATCGCCGGCCTTCCAGAAAATGAAGGCTGAAGGCAAAACCTCGAAAGCCCCGCTGACCGAATCCTTTGGCCAGTGGAAGAACCTCAAGATCGTGATTTTGGCGCTGGTGGGTCTGACCGCCGGTCAGGCTGTGGTGTGGTACTCGGGCCAGTTCTATGCCTTGTTCTTCCTGACGCAGTCGCTCAAAGTCGATGGTGCCACCGCCAATATTTTGGTCGCCGTGTCGCTGATCGTGGGCACGCCCTTCTTCATCGTGTTCGGTTCGCTGTCGGACAAAATCGGTCGCAAGCCCATCATCATGCTGGGCTGTTTGCTGGCCGTGCTGACTTATTTCCCCGTGTTTGAAGCTTTGACCAAGGCCGCCAACCCCGACCTGTACGCCGCACAGCAAAAGAGCAAGGTGGTGGTCATGGCTGATCCGGCTGAGTGCTCGTTCCAGTTCAACCCGACTGGCACTGTCAAGTTCACCAGTTCGTGTGACATCGCCAAGCAAAAGCTGGCCGCCAATTCGGTGAGTTACAGCAACGAAGCCACACCCGGCCAATCCGCCATCATCAAGATCGGCGAGAACAGCATCAAGGTGGTTGCCTCGGCTGAAGACATCGCGGCTGCTCGCGAATCTGCCCAGAAGACCGTTGATGACCTGAAAAATGCCAGCCCGGTCGATGAAGCCGCTGTCAAAGCCGCCGAAACCAAACTGGCCGCCCTGAAAGACGATGCCAAGGTCAAAGACGCCCTGCTGAGTGCTGCCCTGGCCAAAGAGCTCAAAGACCACGGTTATCCCACCAAGGCCGACCCGGCCAAGCTGGACAAAGTCATGGTGTCGATCATCCTGATTTACCTGGTGATTCTGGTCACCATGGTCTATGGTCCGATCGCCGCCATGCTGGTCGAGATGTTCCCGACCCGCATCCGCTACACCTCGATGTCACTGCCCTATCACATTGGCAATGGCTGGTTCGGCGGTTTGTTGCCGACCACCTCGTTTGCCATCGTGGCGCAGACCGGTAACATGTACAACGGTTTGTGGTACCCGATCATCATCGCAGGCATGACCCTGGTCATTGGCACCTTGTTCGTCAAGGAAACCAAAGACGTGGACATCTATGCCAACGACTGATGTAAGCAAATTGCAGGTGCAACCCTGCTACATTCAAGCCCTCCCTTTGCGGAGGGCTTTTTTTCTTGTTCCGGAGCTACCCCATGATCAAAATCTTCATCGGATTCGTCGTCTTTGCCGCCTTGGCCTTGTTTGTCATCATGAAAGGTGGCGACAGTCTGGACATGGGCGGTGAAAAGCATGGCGCAGAAGCCGTGCACAGCGAGCCAGCCAAGCCGGCCGCCGACACGGCCAAGCCCGCCGACTCCAAGTGAGTGCCCGGTGCCCACTGTATGGGCACAGGCTTGAGCAGACTGAATGCCCCGATCAGGGGCTATGCCACGGCGACAAGCCGTGGTTTTTTTTCATCCCTACAATGTTTCGCCTTGGCTCTAGAAGGTAAACATGTCACAGGGATATATCCACATCCGCGGCGCGCGGCAGCACAACCTCAAAAACCTGGACCTCGACATCCGCACCGGTGAGCTCACGGTGGTTACTGGCCCCAGCGGCTCGGGCAAGTCCAGCCTGGTGTTCGACACCCTCTATGCAGAAGGCCAGCGCCGTTATGTCGAGACCTTCAGTGCCTATGCGCGCCAGTTTCTGGATCGCATGGACCGACCGCAGGTTGACCGGGTCGAGGGCGTACCCCCCGCCATCGCAATCGATCAGACCAACCCGGTGCGCAGTTCGCGCTCGACGGTGGGTACCATGACTGAGCTCAATGACCACCTGAAATTGCTGTTTGCCCGGGTGGGGCAGTTGTTTGACCGTCAAACCGGCTTGCCGGTGCGGCATGACACGGCAGACACCATTTGGGCTTCGATCCGTCAGCGGGCCATGGCCGCCGATCCGCGCCTGGTTCTGACTTTTGCGGTCGAATTACCCTCGAACACCAGTGCCGAGGAAGTGCAGCAATGGCTCAGCGCCAGCGGCTACACCCGCATTCAGGCCGAGCGCGAGGTGGCCACACCCAGCGGGCCGCGCAAGGTGCTGGATGTGGTGGCAGACCGTTTCCGGGCCGGCTCGGTCGAGCGCGAGAGGGCCATGGAGGCGATTGAAACCGCTTTGCGCCGTGGCGCTGGCCGGATGGCCGTGCATGCCCTGGGAGAACACGATCAAGTCGAGGTCTGGCGGTTTTCGACCGGCTTGCATTGCCCCGAAAGCGATTTGCAATACACCGAGCCCACCCCGTCGATGTTTTCGTTCAATTCGCCGGTGGGGGCCTGCGAGGCGTGTCGCGGCTTTGGTCGGGTGATTGGCGTCGATTATGGCTTGGTGATTCCCAACGACAAACTCACGCTTCGGGCCGGTGCCATCAAGACCATCCAGACCCCGGCCTGGTCGGAATGTCAGGATGATTTGATGCGCCATGCCGAAAAAGCCGGCATTCCGCGCGACACGCCCTGGAACAAACTGACTGCCGAGCAGCAGGCTTGGGTGATCGAGGGTTCACCCACTTACAGCGGCAAGTGGAATCAGCAGTGGTATGGCATCCGCCGGTTTTTTGAGTACCTTGAGAGCAAGTCGTACAAGATGCACATCCGGGTATTGCTCTCCAAATACCGCAGCTATACCCCTTGCAACACCTGTGGCGGTGCGCGGTTGAAGACCGACAGCCTGTTGTGGCGCATGGGCACGGCAGCGGATGCCGATGCGGTGATGAACCCCGAGCACCGTTTTTTGCCCCGGGGCGTGGGCTTTGATCGCGCGGTGCTGAGTCGCTTGCCCGGATTGTGTTTGCACGACCTGATGCAACTGCCCATCGATCGGCTGCGGCAATTTTTTGATCGCTTGCAAACGGGGTTGTCGGCGCAGGCCGAGACGCCTGAAGGGCAGGCGATGCAGCTGTTGCTCGACGAGATCCGCACCCGGGTGCGGTATTTGTGCGACGTCGGACTGGGATACCTGACACTGGATCGGCAAAGCCGTACGCTCAGTGGCGGCGAGGTGCAGCGCATCAACCTGACCACTGCTTTGGGCACATCGCTGGTCAACACCTTGTTTGTGTTGGATGAACCCAGCATCGGTTTGCACCCGCGCGACATGCAGCGCATCACCGAAGCCATGCATCGCTTGCGCGACGCAGGCAACACCCTGGTGGTGGTCGAGCACGATCCGGCGGTTATGGTGGCGGCCGATCGCATCCTCGACATGGGGCCCGGGCCGGGCGAGCGGGGCGGGCAGATCGTGTTTGACGGGTCGGTCAACGATTTGCGCTCGGCCGATACCCTGACGGGCGCCTACTTGGGCGATCGCAAACACATCGGGATGGGGTTTCGGCGTGCCGTGACGGATCACACGCCACGACTGATCCTGGAAGGCGCGCGCGAGCACAATCTGCGCGATCTCTCGATCGATTTCCCGTTGCAACGCATGGTGTGTGTGACGGGCGTCAGCGGCTCGGGCAAGTCGACCCTGATCCAGGACGTTTTGGCGCCAGCCCTGATGCGTCATTTCGGTCGCGCCACCGAAACGCCGGGTCGGCACGACCGCCTGTTGGGCGCCGATCACTTGAGTGATGTGGTGTTTGTGGATCAATCGCCGATCGGCAAGACCGCGCGCTCGAACCCGGTCAGCTATGTCGGCGCGTGGGATGCCATCCGCGAATTATTTGCCACCACGCCGTTGGCACGCCAACGCGGTTACACGGCGAGCAAATTCAGTTTCAACAGCGGCGACGGCCGCTGTCCCACATGCACGGGTTCCGGCTTTGAGCACGTCGAGATGCAATTTTTGTCGGATGTGTATTTGCGCTGCCAGGATTGTCAGGGCCAGCGCTACCGGCCGGAAATTCTGGAAGTGCAAATCGAGCGCCATGGCCGCTTGCTGAACGTGGCTCAGGTGTTGGATTTGACGGTGCACGAGGCCTCGGTGCTGTTTGATCAGGATCGCGAAGTGATCCGTGTCTTGCAGCCGATCGTGGATGTGGGGCTGGAGTATGTCAAGCTGGGACAACCGGTGCCCACCCTGAGCGGGGGCGAGGCGCAGCGGCTGAAACTGGCCGGTCATTTGGCCGAATCGTCCAAGTCGCAGTCGGCCACCCGCCAGGCGCTGGCACGCAAGGGCACGTTGTTTTTGTTTGACGAGCCGACCACCGGTTTGCATTTTGATGACATCGCCAAACTGATGCGGGCGCTGCGCAAATTGCTCGAAGCCGGGCATTCGTTGTTGATCATCGAGCACAACCTGGACGTCATTCGCGCCAGCGACTGGCTGATTGATCTGGGGCCCGAGGGGGGTGAAGGCGGTGGCTGTCTGGTGGCCCAAGGCGCACCCGAGGAGGTGCGCGAGCACCCGACTTCGCACACGGGCCGCGCCCTGCGTGAGTACGACCGCATGGTGACCCAGGTCAGTGCCCAGGAGCCGTCCCCCAAGCGGGTTGCCACGGCCGCACCCGATGCGATCCGCATCGTGCACGCCAAAGAGCACAACCTGAAAGACTTGAGTGTGGATATCCCGCGAGGCAAGTTCAATGTGATCACCGGCGTCAGTGGTTCGGGCAAGTCGACCCTGGCCTTTGACATTTTGTTCAACGAAGGGCAGCGTCGTTATCTGGAGAGCCTCAACGCCTATGCCCGCAGCATCGTACAACCGGCCGGTCGGCCTGAGGTCGACGCGGTCTACGGCATTCCGCCGACGGTGGCGATTGAACAACGCCTGTCGCGCGGCGGTCGCAAGTCGACCGTGGGAACCACCACCGAAATCTGGCATTTTTTACGTTTGCTTTATGTCAAGCTCGGGACCCAGCATTGCGTCCACGACGGCGCGGCGGTGCAGCCGCAAACCGCCGACAGCATGGTGGCGCAGATTCTGCGGCAGTACAAAGGTCAGCACATCGGGCTGTTGGCCCCGCTGGTGGTCCATCGCAAGGGCGTTTATACCGAGTTGGCCGACTGGGCGCGACCGCGCGGGTACTCTCATTTGCGTGTTGACGGCGAGTTTTTGCCCACGCAAGGTTTTCCGCGCATCGATCGATTCAAAGAGCACACCATCGAATTGCCTGTGGCCGACTTGTGGGTGCGGTCCGAGCACGAGTCCGAGTTGCGTCAATTCGTGACGCGCGCGCTTGAGCACGGCAAGGGTGTGCTGCACCTGCTGGCCCCGCTCGATGGTCTGAGGGGCGCCATGCTGGCCGGCACATCGACCTCTCGCATCGGTCAGGTGCAGGTCTTCTCTACCCTGCGCGCTTGTCCCGAGTGCGCCACCTCGTATGCCGAACTCGACCCGCGACTGTTTTCTTACAACAGCAAGCACGGCTGGTGCCCCGATTGCGTCGGCACAGGGGTGCGCCTGAGCAAAGAGCAGCGCCGCTTGCTCGATGACACCCAGGCGGCACAAGATCAGAAGGGGCGCGAGCAGACTTTTGCCGAGCCCGAGTTGGAAGACGTGGCTGATGAGGCCTGTCCAAGTTGTGCCGGCACCCGGCTCAATCCGGTGTCGCGGGCGGTGCGCTTTCAGGAGATATCGATCACAGACATCGCCAATTTGTCGGTCACCGATGTGCGGCGCTGGGTCGAGGGCTTGAACCTCCAGGGGCGCGACGCTGAGATTGCCCGTGACCTGGTGAGCGAGATCCACAGCCGTCTCGAATTTCTGGAACAAGTTGGCCTGGGTTACCTGACCCTGGATCGGGGCGCCCCCACCCTGAGTGGCGGCGAAGCTCAGCGCATCCGTTTGGCGGCCCAGTTGGGCAGCCATTTGCAAGGCGTGTGCTATGTGCTCGACGAACCCACCATCGGTCTGCATGCCCGCGACAACCAGATGTTGTTGAGTGCCCTGCATACCCTGAGCGACAAAGGCAACACCCTGGTGGTGGTTGAGCACGACGAGGACACCATCCGTCAGGCCGATCACATCATCGACATCGGTCCCAGCGCTGGTCGCCGCGGGGGTCGCTTGATTGCCCAAGGCGATGTTACGGCGCTGACGCGCGAGGCCGAATCGCAGACGGGGCGGTATTTGCTGCATGCCATGCGTCACCCGCAGCAGCCGCGTCGTGTGGTGTCGCTGGATGCGGCATCGCTGGATGTGCAAGGCGCGCACTTGCACAATTTGCAAGGCATGGATGTTGCGGTGCCCTTGCACCGCTTGGTCGCCATCACCGGCGTCAGCGGTTCGGGCAAATCGACCCTGGCACGCGAGCTGTTGCTGGCCAATGTGCAGGCGGCGGTGCAAGCACGCACAGCGCTGAATTGGCAAGGCTGTCGGGGCTTGAGCGGCTGGCAGCAGGTGGATCGGGTGCTGGAAGTAGATCAGACCCCGATCGGCAAAACCCCTCGCTCTTGTCCCGCCACTTACATTGGTTTTTGGGACACCATTCGCAAGCTCTTTGCGGAGACGCTGGAAGCCAAGGCGCGTGGTTTTGGCCCAGGCCGCTTCAGCTTCAACACCGGCGAGGGCCGTTGCCCGGGTTGTGAAGGCCAGGGCATGCGGACCATCGAAATGAGTTTCTTGCCCGATGTGAAAGTGCCCTGCGAGGTGTGTCACGGCGCACGTTTCAATCCGCAGACGCTGGAAGTGAGCTGGCGCGGCAAAAGCATTGGCGAGGTGTTGCAGATGGAGGTGGACGAGGCGGTGGGCTTTTTTGCCAGCATGCCCTCGATTGCCCACCCCTTGCAGCTGTTGCAAGACGTCGGGTTGGGTTATTTGACTCTGGGTCAGCCTTCCCCCACGCTCAGCGGTGGCGAGGCGCAGCGCATCAAACTGGTGACCGAGTTGACCAAGGTGCGCGATGACATCGGGCGGCGCGGGCAAAAAGCGCCCCACACCCTGTATGTGCTGGATGAACCCACGGTGGGTCTGCACATGGCCGACGTCGACAAATTGATTCGGGTTTTGCATCGGCTGGTCGATGGGGGCCACAGTGTGGTCGTGATCGAACACGACCTGGATGTGATCGCCGAGGCCGACTGGGTCATTGACCTCGGGCCCGAGGGTGGCTCGGGCGGCGGACGCGTGGTGGCGTCCAGTACGCCCGAGGACTTGGTGCGGACGGGCACGCACACCGGGCGGGCGTTGGAGTCGGTGTTGGCGCGGGCCTGAGCGCTTGCGCCAGGTTCAAGATTGGATAGCCAACCGCCACAACGACGTCACCTCTGCCGCTCTGGCCGCATGCAGCGGATCGTTGGCGTCGCGGGTCTTGGGATGCCGGGGTCGGGTGTCGAGCCGACTGATCACGCGCAAGCCTGCCTGCTCGATCCAGCCCATCAGTTGGACCCGGCTGCGCAGGCCCAAATGCTCGGCCAGGTCAGACAAGACCAGCCAGCCCTCGCCACCCGGGCACAGGTGACCACGCAAGCCATTCAAAAACCGACGCAACATGGCGCTGTCCGGGTCGAAGATGGCCTGGTCCAGCACAGAGCCGGGTTGTCCGGGCAACCAGGGCGGGTTACAGACCACCAGTCCCGCCTGACCCGGCGGGTAGAGGTCTGTGTGGATCAACTCAACCCGGTCTCTCAGACCGAGCCGTTGCAGGTTGTCGTCGGCGCAGGCCAGCGCCCGTTGCGACAAATCGGTGGCGATCACACGCGGGACGCCACGGCGCAACAGCAGCGCAGTCACCACGCCCGTGCCCACGCCGACATCGATGGCGGCAGGGCAATCGGACAGGCCGGCGGGCAAGGGCGCTTGGGCGATCAGATCGAGGTATTCGCCACGAACGGGTGAAAACACGCCGTGGTGCGGGTGGATGCGCTCACCCCCCAGTGCGGCGATAGGCACTCCGGCTTTGCGCCATTCGTGCGCTCCGATCAGCCCCAGCAGCGCACGCAGGGCGATCACGCGGGGTTGACCATCGGGTTCGCCCCAGGCTTCGGTGCAGGCGGTGCGCACATCGGGCGAACGGTGCAGGGCGATGCGGTAGGCGCCGTCGATTTCGATCAACAGTTGCCCCAAGACCCGGGCACGCAATCCCTGCGCCTGCCGGTAGGCCGCAAAAGCCGCGCCGGCATCTAAAGGCGTTTGCGTTGTGCGTTGTCGTTGGTTTGCGGCATCCATCCGCGCCGCCATGCCTTGCAACAACTGCCGGGCCCGTGGAAAAGTACCGCGCCACAACAGACCGGTGCCGGCACTGGCCAGGCGGTGAGCCTGAGTGGGATCGAGGTCGGTGCAAATTTGGATCCGGGTGGGCCGTCGTGCGCCGTTGTCGGTTTGCCAAAGGGCTTGCCGCGCCTGGTTGTTCTCGGACCATTGCAGCAGGTTGGCGGTTTCGCTGTTCATGACCTCAGCCCGCGCTGCCCAGGCTTAAGCCTGCATGCTCGCGCAGCGGGTGGAAATGAATCTTGGTGAAGCGCTCCTGGGCGAGGAGCACATCGTAGGGTGAGGTGCACAAATAGGCCAAGGTGCCGGCGGCATCAAGCGCCATGCGTTGCGGGTAAGCGTTGCAAAACTCGCGCAGCTCGGCAGGGCTGTCGGCGGTGATCCAGCGTGCCCCGGTGTATTGACATCCTTCCAGTCGCACGTCGCAGTCGTATTCGGTTTTCAGGCGATGCTGCACCACTTCGAATTGCAACTGGCCAATCGCACCCAACAACATGGCGCCGCCGGCTTCTGGCTTGAAGACCTGGATGGCCCCTTCCTCGCCCAATTGCTCCAGGCCTTGTTGCAATTGTTTGGTGCGCAGTGGGTTGTTCAGCAGCACGGTCATGAACAACTCGGGGGCGAAGAACGGCAATCCGGTGTATTGCAACGACGCGCCGTCGGTGATGGTGTCGCCCAATTGCACGCCGCCATGGGTGGTAAAGCCAATGATGTCGCCGGCGTAAGCTTCGTCGACCGCTTCACGGCGTTGTGACAAAAACGTGACCACCGAGGTGGGGCGCAATTCTTTGCCCGTGCGCTGGACCTTCAGTTTCATGCCGGGCTTGTATTGGCCCGACGCGACGCGCACAAATGCGATGCGGTCGCGGTGGTTGGCGTCCATGTTGGCCTGCACCTTGAAGACCACCCCCGAAAACCCCGCATCTTCAGGCTGAACGACTCTTTCCACATTCTGGCGGTTGACGACCAGCGTGCTTTTGCGCGGTCTGGGCGGCGGCGCCAGATCGACCAGGGCGTCGAGCACTTCCATGACGCCAAAGTTGTTGACCCCTGAGCCAAAAAAGACGGGAGTTTGTTGGGCGGCCAAAAAGGACCCGTGGTCAAACGCAGGCGAGGCACCGGTGGCCAACTCCATGGCCTCCAGGGCGTCGTCAAACTCTTGACCGAAACGCTCGCGCAGCTGTTCGGTTTCGGTCAGCGGAATGTTTTCGAAGTCTTGCGGCAAGCGTTCGCTGCCGGCTTCGAAGACCGTCATGGTCTGGGTGCGCAGGTTGATGATGCCGCCAAAGCGTTTGCCTTGGCCCACGGGCCAGGTCATGGGCACGCACGGCATGCCCAACTCGCGCTCGACCTCATCGAGGATGTCGAGCGGGTCGCGCACTTCGCGGTCCATCTTGTTGACAAAGGTGATGATGGGCGTGTCGCGCTGACGGCAAACTTCGATCAGGCGTCGGGTTTGCGATTCGACACCATTGGCGGCGTCGATCACCATCAAGGCCGAGTCGACCGCCGTCAGCACCCTGTAGGTGTCTTCGGAAAAGTCTTTGTGCCCCGGGGTATCGAGCAGGTTGACCACATGGTCCCGGTATTGCATTTGCATCACCGAAGAGGCCACCGAGATGCCGCGCTGCTTTTCGATTTCCATCCAGTCGCTGGTGGCGTGGCGCGAGGCCTTGCGGGCTTTGACCGAACCGGCGATCTGGATCGCGCCGGAGAACAACAGCAGTTTTTCGGTCAACGTGGTTTTACCGGCGTCAGGGTGAGAAATGATGGCAAAAGTACGGCGGCGCCGGGTTTCGGGGGCGTGGGTCACAAGGGGGTCCTGCAGGGGCAAAGGAGCGACCACCCGGGTCGGTGGCGCATGGGGTGATTTTAGGCCTTGTGTGCAGTGGCCTTTGCCGGGCGGCGTGCGTGGCTCTGGATGGCACGCAACAATCCCTGGCGGTTGAAGGGTTTGGGCATGACCTCGACCATGCCCACTGCCAAGCATTCGTTGACGGCTTCCTGGGCCACGTTGGCAGTCAGGGCAATGAAGGGCACGTCGCGCTGAGTTGGATTTTTGAATTGCCGGGTGCGACGCACCACTTCAATGCCGTCCATGTCGGGCATGATCAAATCGATCAGCACCAGGTCGCAGTCGTGGCTGTGCAGATGCTCCAGCGCACTGACGCCGCCGTCGGCCTGCGCCAATTGTGCGTTGGGCAGGATTTTCTTCAGGGTGGCGGTCAACACCGCCCGGTTCACCGACTGGTCATCGACCAGCAAGATCCGATAGGGGGCCAGGTCGAGCATGTCGGGTTGCTCATGAGCGTCCAGCCGTTGGACAGGGGCGTTGGCCAGAGGCATGGGCAGCTGGAGGGTGAAGCAAGACCCCTCCCCCGGTTGGCTGCACACACTCAGCTTGCCGCTCATGGCCATGGCCAGACCGCGCGAGATGGCCAGGCCCAAGCCATTGCCCCGGAGGTTTTCGTTGTCGGGGTGCAGTGATTGGGTATGTGCCTGATAGAAGGGTTCAAAAATCCGCTCCAATTGGTCGGCCGCAATGCCGGTGCCACTGTCCTGAACCTCAAACAGCACGTTGGTCAGGGTGGCGTCGCCACCTGCCACCCTCACGGTCAGCTGAACCTCGCCATGAGGGGTGAACTTGATCGCATTGCCCAGCAGGTTGATGAGGATTTGCGCCAAGCGGTCGGGGTCAATTTTGACCCACTGCGGTACCTCCGGCTCAATGGTCAGGCGATACTCGAGGTTCAGGCCATGGGCGTGGCTGGCCAGGATTTTGAAAATGTCGCGCACGGCGTTGGGCAACAGGATCACCTGCGGACTGAGCGAGAAGCGGCCTTGGCTGATTTGTGACAGATCGAGCAAATCGTTGATGACGGTCAACAGGTGAGAAGCGGCGTTTTGCGCGCCTGCGACTTCTTGTTGCGCCTCGGGGCTGAGGTCAATGCGGTCGCTCAGCAAGCCCAAGTAGCCTTTTACGCCATTGAGCGGGGTGCGCATGGCATGGCTCACCATGGCCAGAAACTGATCTTTGTGGCGGCTGGCTTCGAGCAATTTGGCGTTGGCTTGGCTCAGCTCCTCGGCGGTTTGTCCCATGGCCTTGAGGTTGTCAGCGTCTGCGGTGTCCAAGGTGACCAGCAAAATGCCCTGCGCCAGGCACAGTAAACCATACATGGTGGCGCTGACCAAGAGGTCGACCAGGGTGTCGCCTTCTTTGCCGGGCAGCAAGCCCCAGTGGTGAAGTCCCAAAAACACCCAGACGCTGAGAAAGGCCAGCATCAGCCACGCGAAGGTCCAACCCCGGCTCATGGTGAACCAGGGAAGCAAGGGCACGATGCCCAGCCAGACCATGGCGGGCGATGACAGACCGCCCATGTGCCATGTGCTGTAGAGCACCACACCGAGCAGGTTGGTCTGGTAGGCCTGGCTGGCGAGATGCAAATCGAGACCGCGCAAGCGCGCCAGACCCAACAGCGCACAGATCACGGCACTGACACCGGTGGCTTGTGCGATGGTGCTCTGGCCGAGCCAGGCCAACCAGGGGCAAAGCAAACCCAGAAAGAACGCGCTGCACGAGGTGAAACAAAAAAAATGGAAGTCACCGGCCGTTTGGAGGTGCAACGGCAGCAAGCCCCGGATGCGACTTTGCAGCTTGGAGTAAAACGAGGTGGGCATGAAATAAGTGACGCCTGATAGCTACATGAAGCCATTATATTGTTAACTTTGGTATTTTTAAAGTATTTTGTCATTGACCTTTCAGACGGGGCGGGTCTTTCAATTTGTTTTCAGGGCTTCAGCCATTGGTTTACAATAAACTCATCCGAGGAGCGTTGCAGCGCCTTCATGGCGTGAGGCTCGGACCCTGATTCGCAACGACGCTCATCCACTGGTGCAGTGCGATGAGACTGAGGTTTCATGGTGCTCGCTGGTGGCCAGTCCATTGCAAGGAAGCAACATGAACGCACCCCTGAAAAACATCCTCCCCACTGATTGCGTGATCGCCGACATCGGCTTGGCCGATTGGGGCCGCAAAGAGATCCGCATCGCCGAAACCGAGATGCCTGGCCTGATGGCCATTCGCGAAGAGTATGCTGCCCGCCAGCCCCTCAAGGGTGCGCGCATCACCGGTTCGTTGCACATGACGATCCAGACCGCCGTGCTGATCGAGACCCTGCAAGCATTGGGCGCCCAAGTGCGTTGGGCTTCGTGCAACATTTTTTCCACCCAGGATCATGCGGCGGCGGCCATCGCTGCAGCTGGTACACCGGTGTTCGCCATCAAGGGTGAGAACCTGGATCAGTATTGGGACTACACCCATCGCATTTTTGAATTCGGTCCCCAGGGTGCGCCGGATGAAGGCCCCAACATGATCCTCGACGATGGGGGTGACGCCACTTTGTTGATGCACCTGGGCAAACGCGCTGAGCGCGATGTGTCGGTGTTGGCCAACCCTGGCAGCGAAGAAGAGGTGTGCCTGTTCAACGCCATCAAAGCCAAGCTGTCCCAAGACCCCACCTGGTACAGCCGAAAGAGTGCCCAGATCATCGGGGTGACCGAAGAAACCACCACCGGCGTGCACCGCCTGAAAGAAATGTCGGCCAAGGGCACCCTGATGTTCCGCGCCATCAACGTCAACGACTCTGTGACCAAGAGCAAGTTCGACAACCTGTATGGTTGCCGCGAGTCGCTGGTCGACGGCATCAAGCGTGCGACCGATGTCATGATCGCAGGCAAGATCGCCGTGGTCTGTGGCTATGGCGACGTCGGCAAGGGCAGCGCCCAGGCTCTGCGTGCGCTGTCGGCTCAGGTCTGGGTGACCGAGATCGACCCCATCAATGCCCTGCAGGCGGCCATGGAAGGCTATCGCGTGGTGACCATGGACGATGTTTGTGACCAGGCCGACATTTTTGTCACCGCCACCGGCAACAAGCACGTCATCACTCATGAGCACATGGTCAAGATGAAAGACCAGGCCATCGTGTGCAACATTGGCCACTTCGACAACGAAATCGACATCGCTTCGGTTGAAAAGTACACCTG
>JACCDX011091270.1_pt1 | contig 18454 bp, 36 predicted proteins | sample 7449681 | NCBI WGS metagenome assembly JACCDX01 (sample SAMN15323450, study PRJNA562643) | freshwater metagenome | isolation source: river surface water | place: USA:Blue River Watershed | collected 2017-08-18
CCATTCAATCCTATGATTATTGTGTACATTCTCTGCTTGAATAGCAGAACGAACACTACAATAGAATGCATTGAGAACAGTGGCTCTCTCTTTGTCGTAGTCTGTGATTTCCATATCCTTGTTCCTTACGACATTAGTATATCAAGCCAGACAGGCATTGCAAGTATATTTAAAAAATATTATTGTAAATAAAATTGTAAAAAATCGAAGATTTTTTAGAAATTGAAAACTGATAATAAAAATGCCTCCCTTTCGGGAGGCATTTGCCTTAGTCCATTATTGCAGACAAGCGGTCTTCTTTGGTCTTCACCTGACCTGCAAACCATCCTTGCTTCCTTGGTTCGATGGTTTCTGCCAAGTCAACCAAAGTTAGCTGGTGCTTGTATACTTCCTCAAGGGCAGATATTTGGTTTGCGATTTGATTGGCAACCTTAGCATCATGACGCAGGAGGTCAATCTGAATATCCTTGAGAGCAACAATCTGATGTCGAGTGGAGACCAAAATCTCCTTGAGCCTATCCGAGTTTCTTGTAGTTTTCATAACCTACTCCTTACACCTCTAATATAACACATCTGTGGTGAGTCTGCAACCTTACCAGTACTCTAATCTATATTTTTTTGGAATCAAATGGTGGTCTCTTGCACCAAAGTACTTGGCAAATTCGTAGTTGGTCGAACGCTTGTGGTTCTTGTACTCTTGTGACTTTTGATAAATACTGCTAACAACATATACAGTCAAAACCTCACCTTTGGCACTCATGACCAAATGATATGACAGGTTGCCCTGTTTGACCTTGAAGACCAGGCGAACTGGATTGCCATTTAAATCTCTGGTACAATCGACCAACTTGCTTGATAATGGCAGGAAGAATTGCTCTTCAATTCCTCTCTGTTCACATCTCATTCTAGCATGATAAGAATAACTAAGTGGCTTATCAAACCAGTACTCTGGCTGTGTAGGATTCTTTACCCAAAACATCTCCGTCCTCCTAATGAATTACAGTAATTGTATCAGAAAAACCCAGTATTGCCAAAGTCAATTTATAGGGGTAGTATGTATCTGTAAGTATTACTTACCATAACCTACTCCTAAACAGAAACAGGCAAGAGTTTACTCTTGCCTGTTTTAATTTATTATAGTTTTTTAATTTGTAAAAAATCGAAGATTTTTTAGAAATTGACTTTTGATAATAAAAAAGAAGGGCTTTCGCCCTCCCTTTATGCATGAGTGATGACTACCTAGTTATGTTGAACTTCATTGCAGGAGCATTTTGCATAACATTTTCGTCATTCAGGAGTTGAGTTTTGTGTTGTGTTCTGAAGAGGTATGTTGCAGGAACAGACAAGCCCAACGCTACAGCTATTTCTTTCATCGTTAGTCTCTCATTAACTAACTCAACGAACATTGCATAACGTTCACTTGTAGGAACTTTTACTATTGCTTCACCAGATGGCAACCGATTGTTTCTCGGGTGTGCAACTTTGAACATATTAACATATATATCGGTGTGAGTTTTCACAACCTCACCATGTGATTCATCTACAACAATCTTTTCACATACTAACCATGCATTGTTTTGTATGTACTGAAATTCATCAGATTTGGTATCGATACCTGAAACAATAACAATCGTTTCAGATAATTTCTTGATTTCATTTAAAAACTGACCTGGCTTGAAATAAGGTATGAATATTGTATTTATTTCATCATCAGTGGTCTTTGATTTGATGACATTGATTGATTTTGCATAATTATTTAATGAGCCAGTTATAGAGTTTAAAGATTTTGCAATAGTATTGATATCAGCATTATCTAATGCGTCTTTAATGAAAGCAAAGTCTTTAGTGACAACGTGAACGATGTTGTTAGTTTCCATAGTAGTGTTTTCCTTACAAGGATATTATATCAAAAACAAAAGTCAAAACAATAGTATTAGAAAATTATTTTTGACATTGCTTCATTGATCACACAATTGCAATTCAATTATTATTGCTTTTTAATTTCTAAAAAATCTATGATTTTTTACGATTTTATTTTTGATAATAAAAAAGGGAGGGCGAAAGCCCTCCCTTGTCAAGACTCAGACAGCACTTGCTTTTGTGCTTTCCAGTCTATCTGCTCGGTGTCATCCCACCTAGCTGGAATGTTTGATTCAACAAAGAATGCAAACTGCGTTGACTCTTCGTCATCATCATTCCAATTGACAGCGGCTTCGTAGTAATACTCATACTCGTAAGGGTTGGACTTGACTGAAAAAGAAGCCCACTCAGGAATGTTGATGAACTTCTCTCTGAGCATATTGACAAACCTACGGCACTCTTCTTTTTGACCGTCTTTGCCCATCTGAATGCAGTCTTCTTCGTATGGCACTGAACCAAGCGTCATATAATCTCTCATTATAATTCCTCCTTAATACCATGCAACCAAGTAATGACCAGCATCTGCGTGAAGCCTAAACATCCTGACCAAGTCTTTAAACTCTTGCTCTTCGATGTCATAGTTTTCGATATAGGAATCACGCCATTCTGTTGCTTCTAAACCTTCTGCCATATCCCTGACAACTTCGTTTGAAATCTCATTGGTATCGGGTGTATAGCCGTACAAGGAAATGCCAGTGATATCTTCTACCAGTCGAGCATAAACCTTTCCACGGAATGATTCATTGCCGTGACCAGAAAACACGCCACCGCAAATCTTAAACTCGCCTTCGACAAAGCCCTGTTCGTCTTTGCTCTTCATCCAAATGTTATCAAGTCCCATATCTAAACTCCTCTTGTGAATATTATATCAAATAAAACCAGATGTGCAAAAATATTATTGAAAATAAAATCGTAAAAAATCGTAGATTTTTTAGAAATTGAAAACTGATAATAAAAAACCCCAAGAATTGCTTCTTGGGGGTGAGATAAAGGAGATTGAAAAAGACACGTTTTGATTTGTGGTTGGCTGGAGTTTAACCAGTACGGAACACAAGGGCAGTTCTTTCGATGGTCTCTGCCTCCGATGGTATCCTTGTCTCATAAGAGAGCATATACCCAACCACAAATTATATGCCTTGACATAACTGTTTGCGTCAGTCCCTGCCAAGGACAGTAAGAACTTGTGGCTTTTTGACCACCCCAAGGTTGCTACCCTTATTTGAACTACGCAATTAGTTCTAGCCGTTCTGGATTCTTACTGGTTGAGGGAGGTTCTAGACTCCATCCCTACACCAATATAATACGCTATGTCTGGCAGGATGTCAAGAACAATTTTAACTATTTTCAGCTGAGATTTTACTTGCACAACTATACTTTTATATGATATATTCTTTGTATGGAAAACACTATTACACAGCGGATGGTAATGAGAGTCCGCATTCAAGATGTTAGCGACAGGTCTTCTTCTATCGAGTACGTTGGTCAAGGTACTTGGTTTGATGGAAAGCCCTACATTGTAACCCGATACAAGTCAAACCCGACTAGTTTCTACTTCTTTGTTTATGATTTTCTTGTACCAGAGTACAATTATTTTGATGCAATGAACAGTGGTATTGGCAAGGAAATTTGGGACTTGAATCCTGATAATGGAATTTACTCTGGAAAGACATATGTCTACAACACAATGCTTGACAAGATGTATGAACCATATTCTGTAAGTCCAGTACCAAGTTCCCCATGTTGTTTGTTTGAAGTCAGATAACTACTACCATAACCCTTGACGAAAGTCAAGGGTTATTTTTATTATATAAATTAAAATTGTAAAAAATCGAAGATTTTTTAGAAATTGAAAATGGATAATAAATCCCCTCTACCAGCTAGAGGGGATTTGACTTGGATTACTCCTCAATGATAATCGCACCATCCTTGAGGTATGAGCAGATTAACTTGACTTTGAGGTAGTTGAGTGATGCCCTTTGCACTTGAAAGTAAACACTGGTAATAGCAAGCAGTGCGGAAGTCAAGCAAGGGAATAATGGAAGTCTGATATCCATTTGCAGACCACCATTGAAGGCAAACTTGGAATGGAAGCCAATGATTGTCAAAACCGCAACTACGCACAATATCTGAACACAAAGCATAAACCTGGTTCGCTCATCAATAGAGCAGAGAGCGTTTTCAACCTTGTTTTCAGTCAACTCGATTACCATAACTTTTCTCCTTATAGCAATAGTATAAGGCATATCAGCTTTTATGTCAAAAAGTATTTTTAAAATATATCTTGCAACTCTATTATTATTTGATATACTAATCGTGTAAGGAGTTTGGAATGACAATCAAGACAACCAATTACGGTGAATGCACTATCAAGAAGCAGAAGTACCAGAACAACGGTAACTTAGCACTTAGTCTCGTAGGACAAGATGGTTGCCCAGTAACGACAATTACTACAAACATCTTCCCAATGGAAGAAAACACATTTTGTGCTAACATTCACAACATGGGTCATACTCTCTGGAATGAAATTGTTGGCTCTGGATTCTTCGAATCTACAGGTGAGTGGGTTCCTTCAGGATATGCAGAGTATCCAGTCTACAAAGTACTCGTAGACATAGAATAAAGGGAGGGCGAAAGCCCTCCCTTTTCTTTCAATTATTCAGCAGCTTGATCTTTTTATTATAGACAATTAATTTCTAAAAAATCTTCGATTTTTTATGTTTTGAAATCCAATAATAAAATGGAGAGGGGGCTTTCGCCCCCTCTCCATTAGGCTGATGCCTGAGCATTGGTAGAGACTGGCTCTTGAATTTTTACGATGATAAACTCAACTTCGTCGTTCTTGTAAACATCGCCTTCGTTTGCGGTGTCAAGAAACTTGCCGACCTTCGATTGCACCGATGTAAGGTTTTCTTCACCACGGGTAGCATCAAACTCTTTTACAAGCTTGACCTTGGAGACCTTGCCATCAGAGTACTCAAGGATGAAGGTGCAACCGACATTGGACTTGACATATCCAAACTTGGATTTCAGTTCCACCACAAGAGAGAAGCCAAGTTTGGCAAGAGCGATTTCACGGGTGATAATCTCTTCAACGGTGACTTTGCGTCCGAGTTCAAAAGACTCACGGGTTGCCATGTTAAGGCAGTTATCATACTCTGTAGGTGTTAGGTCGTTGATGTTCATATTGTCTCCTAATCAGGGAGGAGGGTTGCTCCTCCCTGACTGTTTCGTTAGATGGTCGCTGTCTGACCAGTCTTGGACTCAAACTTTTGGGCTTCGTCCTTCAACTCCATCAGAATCTGCAACGCTTGGTTTGGCGTGGTATCAGAGGTGTTGATTGCCAAGAGTCTGGTGACAATCGGGTTGTGATACACCACAGGCTTTGGCTTTGCAGTGGTCGTGGTTGATGAGCCAGTGGAGGCTTTGGATGCCTTCACAACAGCACGGGCGTAGCGGTTTTTGGTTCGCTGGTCTTCGTACTTGGGTTCAACAACATCTGTGAAGAACGCAGTGCGGTATTCATTGATTTTGTCCCACACGGACTTGTCAAGAATCTGCACACGGTCTTTGGTGACCGATACATCGAACAGGTACTCATCAAGGTACTTGCCAGAGTAACGAATCTCACCACGGAATTGGTTCTGTGGTTGTGATGGAGTCCACATATCGAAAGTCTGACCCCAGCAAAGTTCACGACCATTTCTCACAATAGAGAAGCCTTGAGATTGCTGTGATGGGTTCTGGAGTTTCGGAAACTCACGGCTGACCAGTTTGGAGTCTCTTGGACGAATCATGGACATCACAACGGTGACGTATTCGTTCACCAGTGTATTGCCGTATGCATCCTTGAGGATGGGTATCTTGTACTCTCTTGAAACTTCCATTGCTTGGCTTCTTTCAAGAGGGTCGTAGTATTGGACAGGGTTGCCATCAATCTTTACGATTGCCTTGCCCTTCAAGTGGTAGTAACCACGGGAGATGGCAAATGTGGTACGCTGTCGCAGGTCAACCACAGTCTGACGAGTCGCAGGAAGGCGGTCGATTTCACTGATGATGACCATCGTACCGCTTGGGTTCTGCTTCAAGTATGGCTTGATGAGAGCGACTTCTTCTGGAGTTGCTTCACGAACCTCATTCACTGGGTTGCGGGTTTGCAACTTCTCAGAGTATGACAGGCTTGTGTAGAGGTATCCGTTCATGCCTTTGGTGATGATTTCAATCTTGTTGGCAAAGGACAAGCCTGATGCCAAAAGACCAATGCCAAACTTACCAAGGTCGTTCTGGATGTTTCGGTCACGTCCAGTATCGGCAGGTACGAGTGACTTTGCCAGTTCGTATCGGGTCATACCATCGCCGTTGTCAACGATGTATACTGAGAGCAGTTCTTTGCGTTCCTTGGCTCTTGCAGACTTTGCCTTCTCATTAAAGTAGACAGAGACTTCAGTAGCATTGGCATCAAAGCCATTATCGACGATGTCACGGATTGCGTCATGTGGAAGATGCCCAATGCTCCGCAGAGCCTTGAGAATCTTCATGTAGTCTGGTTGGAAAATATTTTCTTCCATTACCTTCTCCTCAAACAGAATGATGTTCACTAGGAACACTTAGATATTACAACATCTGAGAATGGTATGCAACCCCAAACAGCTGAATCTCAAAAATATTATTGAAAATAAAAGCGTAAAAAATCGTAGATTTTTTAGAAATTGAGAATGCATAATAAAAAAAATCCTCCATCTGCGGCAACAGTTGGAGGAGAGTGTATGTTGAAAGGACTTATGTTTGGTCACTACTAATATACCACACTTTAGAATGATTGCAAAGAATAATCGCCAGAATTATTTTCCTGGCGATTCTTGTGTTTGGCTTTTCTGGAGTACTTTGACTTGTCCTTGAAACTGGTTGGACGCATCTGGCTTGCCTTCATCATTTCAGTACCAGATGCAATTGCCAACTCCTCAATGAACTTCTTAAACTTTTTCATTTTGCTTTACCTTCATTTCTTTTTGCTTTAATTTCATTTGTTCGATGATATAATCTTTTTCAATTTTTTGCTTATCTCTATGATTTGATTCTTTGAAATACTTAGAACCTTTTACATTTACAGCGTAATTACCTACTTCAAGCGTACCGTACATCACTTAACCTCTATCTTTCCGTTGTTATCTGCTTGAGTTTTGAACTTATCTACCAGTGCTTTGTATTCATTTTCATATATAGAATACTTGGAGCGAAATCTCCTTTGGTATGGAGTATCTATCAGTCGTTTTGCCATATACTTGACAGTTTGGGAACATAAGTCTTCACTCAATCCAAAACCAGTCAAATCTTCAATCAATGGTTCAAAATGATGACTATGGTTCCAAAGTTCAGAGGAATCAGAAACCCAGATAACTTTCTTCATCTCAAATCTCCTTCACTAATATATCAAAATAATAACATATATGCAACAATTGAAAAGAATATTTTTAAATGATATAATCTCTCTATGGGAATCTCTGAAGCACTACCTTTGATGGCTGAGGTAAAGAAAACAGCACATTTGAACAATCATTCATTAACCAACTTCAATATTTTGAGTGAGGTTAAGTATTCTGCTATTTGTAAGATTTGTAAGCAAGAGGTAAGTATTGATTTAACTGCGGAATTGCCTGTAAGTGGTAGTTTGTTCATTGAGGCTTGTGTAAAACCGCCACGAAAGAAAAAGAATCAAATATCTTCGTAGTTAGTCAAAGAACCGTATTGATGATAAAAGTCTTCAATTATGCCCAAAGCTAAGTGTTTTGGGCATTTTACATTAAAGATCGTTCCCAAAACTTCTACTCTGATAAAGTATTTTTTATCATTGAACCAGAAGATAGCTCTAGTACCATCTGGATATCCTAATCTAATTCCCCGCATTTTACTTGCATTTGGTCTTAATACTTTTTCAGATGGGAAGAAGCATTTACCAAACAACGCATTTTCAAAATCGTTCATATCTCTATTATATCAAGTTTTATTATTGTAATTTAATTTATAAAAAATCTTTGATTTTTTAGTTTTTTATTTTAGATAATATTTGGAGGTTATCATTATGCAATTAGTCAGTATTCTTGGATTTCTTGCTTGTATGAGTCTAGCTGTATATTTCTTAGTTAAAAAGGAAAATGACCAAGCCTAAAGCTTGGTCAAATAATCCAATTTAGATTTTGCATAAGGGTCATTGGGAAATCGTTTTAAATTAAATCGACAATTCCCAATGGCTCTTATTTTGTCACCATTCTTGATATATAGTGTTGTTAAAGAATGGAATGTTGTCTCTGGTGCATCTTTCCATCTAACAGCACTTTCATAAAACCGCAATCCAAGTTTTTCATCCTTTAACATCTTGGAGTAAAACATTCCAACATATTCATAAGCACGATAACCATTTGGATTAACAGAGAGATATCTTCGGACAAACTTTTCTGCTTCTAACATCCATCTTGTGTCTTTTTGATTAATTGACAAAGACCACATGAGCCAAACCATATTTTCCCATGCATCTCTGTCTTTTGGATTAATCTTTAGCACTTCTTTGTAAAGGTTAATTATTTTTGGATAATCGCCTTCTTTAGTATTTGAAACGCCATGCCAAAGAGTTTCAATTGTTTTGTTTAGATATTTAAGTTTTTGTTCAGGAGTTTGCATTTGCTTCCAATTCCAGTTCCTCAGCTAAATATTGATTATGAATGTATTGCTTAATGTTTTCAGGTAATTCAACATTCTTCATAAACCCAAGGAGGATAATTTCTTTTTTAAACTTCTCATATAAAGTTTTTCGTTTACGTTGTGAATTGTCCCATTCGTAAATAAAGAAATTCATATCATTGAGAATGGACGAATAACTTAATTCAATAATGTAAGTTCCATCCATATGAATGAATGCATCAAAGGCAGAAATAATATCATCGCCTTTAATTTCGTATCCTGTTCCTGTTTTAGAGAAAAATATCCACACCTTAGTTTGCATAATCTATATTATCCTAACTCTTGTATTGACTGCAAATGAATTATAGATTTACGCATAATATCTGTAAATACACTTACCATTTCATTATGCTCCCATTTTTTCATACGAGCATAAATTGAGGCTGGAAATACTTTGGAATAACCTCGGTTTGCTCCAAGTACATAAGAATTGTTCAAGGGCATAAAGTAATTGCCAGAAACTAATCGCATTCTAATTGGGGAATCTGTATTATATTTACTTGCGAATTTTTGATGGGAGAACAATGAATAGTCTTGCTTGGTTCTAAAATCGAATCCATCACAAAAAATTACATAAGGAAAATAACCATAGATTGCAGTGAGTCCTTGAAATGTATTAGAGTTTTTGAATGCTCTCTCTATTGCATTTCCATTTGCTTGTTTTGGTCTATCTTCAATTGGTAAATTTGGGTCTAGTTTGTTATTCTTCTGGCATTCTTTAGCCCAGCCAGAATCAGAAATAGGTGTATATCCATCGTGTTTGCCTTGATGTTTTGCTTCAGACACTAGAATGATATGTTTGAATCCATCCTTGCCTTCTACAAAACAAATACCACCATCGGGACTTACACCATCAGCACTCTCTATGGAATCTAATGTGCTTGGGTCTATAATATCTAAATTGTTTTTTGAATGAAAGTGATTGATATATGCAACACTATCGTAAGCAGTCCAACCACCTTTTTTGTGCATATAGGAAAAATTGTAATCTGGATATTCTGATGCTATTATCTCGTATGCATCATTTACAGCAAGAACAATTTCGGACTCTTGTAATTTAGAGTCGATGTTTTTCTGAGTGCTATTAGTTAGGTGTATTCCTCTTGCCATATGGTATTTTATCACACTATCAAATAAAAGCAAAAATATTATCAAAAATAAAATTGTAAAAAATCTACGATTTTTTAGAAATTGAGTTTCGATAATAAAAGAGGAAGGTGTTACCCTTCCTTTAACAACTTCTCCACTACATTTCTGTCGAAATTAACAGATTGATATTCGATTTTCTTTCTGTTCTTGATTGTGATACCTGTAAAGTAAAAGAACCCATTGTCAATATTTAGTCTGCAATCAATCAAATCAAATGTACATGGTGCTTTTTGGAATGTATTTAATTTGATATGGTACTTGTTCTTTTCAACATCGGGAATTGACACTCGCCTTCGGATAGATTCATAGCCACCTTCAGTACACTTCAAAAAACCATCGTCCATCTTGAAAACTAATTGAGAATCTTTTTTGATAGTAGTAAGATTTTCATGAATATCACTCAATAGTTCTTTGTCATACTCGAAAGAGAGGTAAGAAAACAAATGAGAGTCAACGCTAGGGATTGCTTCGATAACTACGTTCATGCAATCATTATATCAAAATAAAAAGAAGCAGACAAGAAAAGGGGAAATCCTGTCTGCTCTTAAACCCTTGTTTTAATTGGAGGAGTTAAAAACAAGTTAACAAAATTATACCACTTTTCAACGCAATGGTCATAAGGTCATTAATGTTTTTCGATTTACACATAATAAACAACCACCAATTAAGTATTCGTGTTCTTCTACGGGTGTAATTATCTTTGCATCATTATCATTAAGTGTCGAAATTGTTAGAGCTACAGAAAGCAAGAATTGGAACTCATCATCTGTGAGTTCCAATACTTTGAGGATATCTTCTTTCTTTCTACCATTATTTGTTTGCTCGATGAAATAAACAAATCTGGCTAAAGTTTTCCTAAGATTAATTTCTGTCATGGCATATGGAATCTTTTTGGTTCAGTAATAAAGAGTCCATCCATAATCATCAAATCTTCTGCTAATGATAATGCTGCTTGTGTCTGTTCTTCAATATTTTCAAACATAAGAGCAGTACGAGCAATTGAATCATAATCAAGGGAATCAGATATTTCCACCAATTGTTGAATGGAAATATCTGTATCGTGTGCCCTGAGAATTGTGGTTATATCTTCTGTAGTAAACTCAAAAGAATTAAGGAACATACTCATTTAATACCACCACATTATCAGCAATCATAATTTTGTATTTGCTGTTATTACCGTAGAAACGAACTGCACCATCCTTATCAACCATATATTTCTTTGATTCAGGAGTGGGGCAAGCAGAGACGATAAAAGCACCATTCAGATTAGTTACGTGTGCTACAAAGCCTGGATTCATACCAATGTACTTGATATACTTTTTTGGTACAAGAATGCGGTTTTTTGAGCGAGCAGTAATTGTCTCTGAAATCGTGTAGTCAAGTTTTCTAGTCATATATTATTTTACCATTTGATTTAGATATTGCAAATAAAAAAATCCCACCTGTTAAGATGGGATTACTACGCAACCAGCAGGACTCGAACCTGCGGCCAACTGCTTAGAAGGCAGTTGCTCTATCCGCTGAGCTATGGTTGCAAATTATATATCTATTCTACCAGTTTTTCAGTCTTTTTGGCAATAGACCTTAGTAATTTTCTTAACATATATATTTCGTAAAAAACTGGTATATACATTAAAATTACAACACCCGCAAATAAATACATATATATATTCATAAGCTTAGGAGAGGAATCGAACCCCCAACAACCATATTACAAGTATGGTGTTCTACCATTGAACTACCTAAGCAAAGATTCTCCAGTAGAGATTCGAACTCCAACTAAAGGCACCAAAAACCTCTGTGCTACCGTTACACCACCAGAGAACATCAAATTAATTATACCACAAAAATAGCCTGTAGGAGGATTGAACTCCTGGTCTTCTCCGTGAAAGGGAGACATCTTAACCACTCGACTAACAGGCCTTAAACTATGCTGGAATATATCTATCAATTTGTTGATTGCAAGCAGTGCAGGTAACTTTTACAATTGGTTCACCATTCACTTGCACAACATCTAAAAAGTCATATTTACCAGTACAATTAGCAGTGGAAATACAAGTTTTATTCAACATACTCTTATATGCTACATCAGACATAATTTACCTCAACTCCTTGAACTGGATTCGAACCAGTGACCGTTCGGTTAACAGCCGAATGCTCTACCGCTGAGCTATCAAGGATTATGCTTACATTATACAATCAATATCAAAAATAGCAAACAAAAAACCCAGACAATTTTCATTATCTGGGTTAAACGAAAACTAATCCATCAATGTTTTTACTATCACTAAAACTGAATAAACTAAAATCAAAATCGATGTGTACTTAACGAACTTTAGAATAGGGCTTGAACGCATAATTTATCTCCCGAAATAATAAGCAAGATAAATAAATGATACACCAATTAAAAAATAAGCCCAAATTAAAACCAAGAGTTTCTTTCTGCTTAATGTCTCCATAGTCTGTCTCCTCCACAATCTCTGAAAACACCCCATCTATATACTATTTTTCGTCAATTAATTCCTTTGCATTCTTTCGATAGCAAGTTCTTTTTTTGTCTTTTTATTTGCATAGTAAGTTTGTTTCGAAATGAATTGCATCATAGACATTGCTCTAACACAAGCTTCATTTTGTTGTTCATAAGATACTTGCTCTTTAGGAACATCTGGTTTAATAGCATATCCTACACTACCACTTACTACCATAATCATGAAGTAAAACATTATCTTTTCAAAATTAACTTTCATTTTATTATCCCTTTTAAATATCTAAAAAATCGAAGATTTTTTACAATTTTAATTTCAGTAATAAAAAAGCCCTAACCAGTTTAGGTTAGGGCTTCAATGCTCTACTATATTGATACAGTTTGCAGTTCTTCTTTTCCTTGCTTTTTTGTTAAGGAATTATTAACCCATTCTGTAATACAATCATTTACAAATATATCTGCACTGAAATTAAATGTTTCACCAGATTCTTTGTCATAAATTGGGGGCTGATTTGAACACCACTCACGAAAAGCAGTGATAAGAGCGTGGTTGAAAATCCAATCAGAAGAATCACCAAGAGGATTGTAGCGATTTTCTCCGCCCCTGCCATCATTAGAAACCTGTGCAAATGGGGTGTTATCAATACATAATAATGCATTGAAAGCCAAAGTCTCTTCTGTTGATGCATAATTAATTGTTAAGTTCTTGAGGGAGATTTTCAACTGTTACTTCTTTCATCGTTAATAGGAATACAGGCATTCTATCACCAACGAATGCTCCAATCACGTTATATTCAAAATATTCTTCAGCTTCATCAAATGTCATACCATCTCTTTGCATTAAGATTTCGAGACAGTTGCTAAGACTATAGATTGCATAAGCACCATTAAAGGAATAACCACAACCCAAGAAAGCAAGTTCAAATCCATCAGCAAGAATAATAGACTCATCAAAATAATTAAGGCAATAATCTTGAATATCTTGTTTTGCTTGTTCATTTGCTTCTTCGCTGTATTTAAATTCAGTTAACGTATTCAATGGTTTGCCCTGCCTCTTCAAGTTTGTCGTTGAAATCGTTCTTCCCAATGAGACCAAAGAGAAGGATGATGATGATTGCAAGAATGATGACTTGGATTTTACTCTTCAATTTCTTTATCATCTTTCGTGCCAATGAGAGCGACTTTTCTGGAGCCGTCTTCGTAACCGTTGATGCAGACCGTATGGATTTCAGCCTCAGTATTGTAGTTTTGCTCTTCAATTTCGACGATGCATTGTGTTTGGTCACCAGTATTCTCCGCAATTGATTCAAGCCAATTTATTACTTCTCTTACTGTCATAACTTCCTCCCTTGTTAAATAATTATATCACAATCAGGGGGTATGTCAAAAAAAAGGACTGAAAATTAATCCAGTCCTTTTTCCTCTGTACTCTATACCGTATCTACGAGATAGCCGAATAAACTAATGCTCAGGCTCGGGGAGAGCGCCAGCAAGCAGTCTCTCCCTGGGTCCACTTCTAACAACCATTAACTCATCGACAGAGATACTATACCACATCAATTACGAACCAGTCAACATTTGAGGTAAGATTTTCCAAATTCTTTTTCACAATTGGGTCTGTGATAGAATTGACAACCTTATCACGTTGCAAAGTCATTCCTTTGCTTGGCCTATCGTATGAAGACTTAAAAATTGTATCACGAACAACAGAGTAGTTTTCTGCTCCAATCTTTTTCCGAATTAATGACAGCTGAATAGATTTCATATTAACCTACTAATTTTTTTTGTTGAAAAACTTTCGTTTCCACACCAATATTTTAGTAAAAATTTTTCTTTTGTCAATACTATTCAAAAATAACATTATGTACTATCTCAACAACAAACTTAGGTATTTTGATTTGGTCTGCAATTCCATGCTTTACACATTGTTCAGCATCCAAATACAGATTCGATCTACCTTTGTTAAAAACCAATTTGTCAAAGTAGCCATCTTTTCTTTCACATTCTTTATCCAGTAACTTATAGAACATTTTTTGCAGTCTATCAGTTTCAGCTGCATCAGATTTAATTTCCTCTGATTTACCCTCTGAAAATGAAGAAACATCATGAATCATTACTGTTGCATTTGTACTTATATATCTGTGGCCTTTTTCACCACAAGCAAGAAGAACAGCTCCACATGACATTGCCTTCCCAACACAAATAGTAGCAACAGGTTTTTCAGATGATTTAATTATATCTATCATTGCCATTAAAGCATAGACATCTCCACCATATGAATCAATGTATACTGGAATAATTGGTTGAGATGTATTTTGTGCTTTAGTCATATCTTCCATAAATATTTTGACAGACTCTTCGCAAAACTCATTAACATATACAGATACAGGCGGTTCTAAAACTTCCTCTGGCTTTAAATGAAGAAAAGGATCAACATCGTAAACTACATTTTTGGGTTGTTCCATTTGGATTAACATTATTTTTATTATCCTTATTTAATTTGTAAAAAATCTTCGATTTTTTAGGTTTTTAATTCCAATAATATATTCTGCAAAAGGAAGACCCAGCCACTGCGTGGCTGGGTCATTGACTAGTCAATTATGAAGGCTTTGTGTTTGTCTTCTTCAGTAAATGACTCTTCGCTTAGTATGTATCCAAAGCGGTCAACAAATCCCAATCCTGCTGTAAGCATCAAGCCATATTCAGTAGAGCGGATTGTCCAGATTTTGCTTGAGTCAAAACCTCTTACTGTTTGGTACTGGTCTCCATCAGTATCAAACATAATTTCACCTAAACCCTGTTCGCCTTCTTGTGCGTGTGGGTTTTTAAGAGCAGTGTAGTTTGCTTCCCATTCATCAAAAGAAGGGAACTCTGGCAACTCTTCAACAGTAATTTCTCTGCTGTCAATGGTTTTGACAACATATTCAGAATTCAATTCCTTGATTGCTTCCTGAATAGCATCTTCTTTGCTGTCTGTCTTGACGATAGTGCTGAAATCTTCATCACAAAGCTCGCCTTCATAAGAGGCTGTGAACGGGATGTAAACATCATATCTTGGCATAACTCAACTCCTTAAAATAATAATATCATAGCCAATAGGGTTTGGCTATGATATTTATTAATTAATTGTGTACTACTTCAAAATTGTGCAGAATCTTGTGTAGCAGGTTCTTAATCTTGGAGAAAGGATTGTGAACATACTTGAAGGATTCTGCTTCAATTTGTTGCACGATATCTTCACATGGGATATCATCAGTCTTACCAAGGAAATGAGCATATGATACCCAGTCTCCTCTCAACCGATATGTTTGATATGGGTCTTTTGAGAACCCTTCAGGTTGCTCATTGACAACCCATTCAATGTATTCTGCTTTGGAATCGAAATTCTTGGACTTTACAATTTGTCTGGCTTCACCATATGGAAGCACAAACGATGGTCGTCCTCTTCTTTTTGTTTGCATGGCTTTCACCTCATGTTTTATTTATGTACATAGTATACTCTCTGCGTGTATATAATTCAACACTTTAGGGGAAAAACCTAGTATTATTATTTAATTTCAATATATAAAAAATCTACGATTTTTTAGAATTACAAATTAGATAATAAAAAGCCCCTCCTGTAATTATTTACAGGAGGGGCTTTTATGTTAGGCATCTACTGTTAGTTCAGCAGGGATTTGCGAATACACGCTTTTGTCCTTAGTTGCCACAACGATAGGCTCATCAATTTGCTTCATTGCAGGAAGCCAAAAAGCAAATGCTTTGTTTTTAAAGATTCCTCCATTCAAAGTGAAACCTTTATTTTCTTGGTCTTCAACATAATCTTTAAGGTCTTCAAATTCTTTCAGCAAGTCTTCCCAACTTTGTGGACAATCTTCGTTTTTGAATTTAGCGGGAGAAGCCTTATCCAATAAAGCACAAGCAAGATACCAACCTTTAGACAATCCAAACTTACCTTCAAGAACGTATCTTGCTACGTTAGCATTTGCTGTGTCTGACTTAAGACCATGCGTTGAAACCACATTCGTCCATTCAAACTCTAAGTCCTTATCTCTAAGGTCTAAAATTGAGCCATCAGCCATAGTTACCAACATACCGGGATGATTTCTACGTTTGACAAGTTCTGGATGGTCTTTGTGAACAATTAACTTGGGGTGTTTTTTATGACCCTCTGGCTCTAGTACAGTGACATAAGGGTCGCCTTCGAAAGCAAAAAATCTTTCTGTCTTTCTTCTGTTATCAGTTTTAGCAGTTCTTTGGTGTACGCTTCTGTTTTTTGGGTCAATTGAAACGTAATCTTCAATGCTCATTTTGTAAGCAGAAACTAACCATGTATCAACATCAGAAGTTATGACATTAATTGGATACCCTTCCTTGTGATAATGAGCTACCCTTTGTTGACGCTGAATCTGAGTTGTTACATTTGCCTTTGCACTTTCAAAAGAATAATAAAAGTAAAGGCGGTCATGGAAACCCCATTCAGTTGACCGAGTCGATGTTTGATTAATAAAAATCAAATGGTAAGTTTCTGAGTCTTGATGGAACGTACTGTTTTTAATTCCATCCCATGAATCATAGTCACCAAAATGGAATTCAGTTTTTTCATCTACAAAAATTGGACAGAATTTTCTTTCGGGAAAGATTGCAGCAATTTGTTTCTGGGTTGCTGATAGTTCTTTTTTCTTGATGAAACTGTTTTTGAAAACTTTGAACTTTGACCTGTTCCCATCTGCACTTTCATTTGTTCTAGTGCTAATCCTTACTACCGAAATGTTTTTCGACTTGTCAGGATTTGAAACCCAATTTTTACACCATTCAATGCCAGATTTGGAGATTATAATCTTGCCATCTTCATCAAACTCAACAAAATCTTCGTGGGTTTCATGAACCAGATTGTTTTCTAGGAACCATTTTGCACCACGATAGTCTTCAGTGGGAGTAAACATAAACACCTTAGCATTACCCATGAATTTTGGAGCCGAGGTCAATTCCCATGGTGTTGCAGTGTAAAAGAACAACCTTACGTTCGTGATATTATGAACGTCACGTATGAATGAACCCAAAATTTGAGTACTTTCAGAGCCATAATCAGCCTCGTCAACATGAATCACCACCTCATATCCTTTTTGAGAATATTGATTGATTCTGTCTAATATTTGTTGCTTGTGTTTGGTGATTTCAAGGCTTACATAACAAGCAAGACCATACTCTCTCAGTTCTTCAAACTGAACTTTCACATCTCTGCGATTGAGTCCACTCACAAAGATGTTAAGGATGATTTTGCCTTTATTGGTATACTGAGAAATGGTTTCGCAGATACCTCTTTTACCAGATTTAACTGGTGCATAAATAATGTTTTCTTTTGCTCTGTTGTCATAACAGTTCAGTGAAAAATCGTAAAGATTTGGGTACAAAACACGGGTTTCTGATAATGAACGCATAACGTCCTCCTAATGTTATAATATCACATGTACACACGTATGCAAAACTATTATTTAATTTCAATATATAAAAAATCGTAGATTTTTTAGAATTACAAATCCGATAATAAAAAGCCCCTCCAAGAAAACACTACTAAACTTGGAGGGGTTAGTTCTCAATCTGTTATGATAAAAATGCTACCCCATAGGCGCATCAGATTGAGAAAACTTTAAATTGCCATATTCTTCTTGGTATGCTTGCACTGCTTCAAAACCCCATATCACGCCATTCAATTTATCCATCACTTGAGCATAACTGTGAATCATACCAAAAAGAGTCAACCATTCATTTTCGGTGTAATTGTAAACTATAGATACAAACCAATTACCATCATCATTACGATGTTCACTTGGATGCATTTTAAATGTAAGTTTGATAGGAGCATAATGTCTATTCATATACTCTATCCTAGTTTTGATTGCTTCTGCTTCTGTTTTAGTCATTTTGAGATTTAATTTGTTTCAAACTTTTAGCAATGTCAGCATTTAATTCATCATCTGACATATTAAGTATTTTCTTCATAGCATCAAAAAGACGTTGATTTGACAAGCATTCGATAAGAATACTTTCATTGACTTCTGAAATAAATTTACTTTTCATAGTGTTTTCCTAAATGGGCAGTACAGGATTCGAACCTGTAACCAACAAATTATGAGTTTGCTGCTCTGACCGTTGAGCTAACTGCCC
>JACCDX011556580.1_pt1 | contig 18452 bp, 19 predicted proteins | sample 7449681 | NCBI WGS metagenome assembly JACCDX01 (sample SAMN15323450, study PRJNA562643) | freshwater metagenome | isolation source: river surface water | place: USA:Blue River Watershed | collected 2017-08-18
CATCAGCCAATTTAGCTAACCGCGATCCTTGTTGAAGTAAAACTCCGACGGGAAGCGCTATTGAAACAGCGATAATCGCACCAATAGCTGCAGCACTGACTGTATTAAAAGTTGCCGAAACTAACCCTGCAAAATCTAGCTCTACCTGATTAGAAAAAAATCGGCTTATTAGAAGTAGCAGAGGCAGAGCAAGGCTCAAAGAAACATATGTCGCAAGAAATAGGTAAGAAACAAGACGCAACTTAGTAGAGTCGAATGGCTTTATCTCTGTGACAATCTTTGTGGAAGCACGTCTAGCCTCCGAATCGCTTCGCATTTTGCTTTCCAGGAAGATTATTACCGCCGAGATAGCCACTAAGACTAAAGCCAGCACCGCAGCTGTACTTCGATCAAAACTACCTCTATATAGATTGGAAATGGCGCGGGTAAAGGTATCGACTCCCAAAAGAGCCACGGCGCCAAAATCACTTAAGACATATAGTGCAACGAGTAATGCACCTGCAGCTATTTGATTTCGAATCTGCGGCACCGTAATTTTTAAAAAGGTTTTAAGAGGATTTAAGCCGAGTGTTTGCGCCACTTCATACTGGGACCAATCAACCCGGCGTAGAGCTGCCAAGGTCGCCAAAGTTACAAATGGCGCGGTAGACAAAATCAAGACCAAGGTTGCAGCCCAAAAGCCTCTCAGTCCGGGGTTGAATGTCATCCAGCAATAGGTAAATACATAGCTCGGAATAGCAATGGGAATGACGGTGGCCGCTCTCCAAGCCGCCATATTTTTAATGGCGACATGATTGAGTATCCAAGCCAGAGCAACCCCCACCACTACAGCGCCCAATGTGACAACGACGGTGAGAGTTAAGGTTGTGACAAAGATACTGATTGATTTGGCACGCAAAAGTACGGCGCTCAGTGAATCGGTATCGCTTGAGGTAGCGCGATTTAGCAAATAAGCCACAGGCAATGCGGCACACAGCACCGCTAAAAAGCTGGCTATGTAGAGAAAATACTGCAGAGGCCCGATTTTTCGAAGGGCTGCAGTATCTCGCTCTAGAAGCTGTTGTGGCATTTTTTCAGCGCTAGATCAATCCAACTTTGATTAAGAGATTTTGAGTTCTCTTTAGATCGGAAAGTGAGGTGAGATCAACTGCAGGGGATTTGATCTCCCGGAATGCAGGTACCCCACTTGGAGTTAAATCAGGAAATACCAGGGAGTACTCATGGGTCTGGTCAACAACCTCTTTTTGAATTCCATCACTGAGCAGAAATTCGATAAATCTTTGCGCTAAATCCATCTTGCTAGAACTGTTTAGAATTCCGGCACCAGAGACATTGACCATATTCCCGATATCGCCAGGTGCAAAGAAATCAATCTTGGCCTTTATGGAGCGCCCTAGCTCTTCAGAGACCTCCCAGACGTAGTAGTGATTGACTAATCCAAGATCTAACTGTCCGGCATCAATCGCTTCGACTATTTGGCTATTCTTCTCGTAAAGCTTTGGATTGTTTTGTTTAATTCCAGTTAACCATTGCTCTGTTGCAGCTTCACCTCGGTTCAAGATCATTGCGGTAACAAATGCTTGAAATGAACCATTGGTTGGCGCAATACCAATTCTGCCTTTCCACTCTGGCTTGGTTAAGTCATCAACACTCTCAGGTAAATTACTAACTCTCTCAGGCGAATATGCGAAAACCCGGACTCGACCGGTAATACCAATCCAATCCTGTTTCGAGGATTGATACTTTGCATCGACCTTGGTTAATAAATTTGCGGGAAGTTTTTGTAGAAGATCTGAGGCACTCACCGCTCCTAGAGATCCAGCATCTTGAGATAGGAATAGATCGGCAGGGGAGTTTTCTCCCTCCTCTAACAACTGTGCCGCTAACGCGGCCGAATCGCCATAGCGAATATCTAATTTGATTCCCGTCTCGGCGGTGAACTGTTCAATAAAGGGAGCGATGTACTCCTCAGCTCGACCGGAATAAATAGTCAGACTCTGTTCCGCCGAGGGGCTTGAGCTACACCCTGAAATCAAGGCTGCTGAGGCAAAAATCAGTGTCGCGAGGCCTGCTAGGCGGGCTTTTATCTTCATGGCCCAACCCTAGGTGGCAACCTATAATTACGCAACATTTATGTTGCGTAATTCAACTCACTCAGCCGCAGTGGGGTTCTCTGCAGCCTCTGATTGATCGACCTCCTGCACAGGAGGCAACGGTTCACTCTCTGCCAAAGCGGCGCTCAAAATGGTTGCGCACTTTTCAATTTGCCACTCTCGGGCACCATTTAGCCGCAGTTGAGTTTGTGTATTGGCGATGAGTTTTGGGTTTAACTCCAGTACCCGCTCTTTGCCATCATCAAAACAAATCTTGCGAACCAATTCAGGGGTAAGAAGATTTTCCAGTGGCATTGCCAATTCACTGGCAACGGCTGCCAAATTATGTTTGGCATGTGACAAGTGCGCATGCGCCAAAGGGAATTTAACTTTCCAAATCTTGGCAGGAGGCAGGGAATCAGATTTACCACGCAGCTGGGGCCAATCAGACTCCTTCAAACTGCTTGCTGCAAGATAAGTCTCTAGCCAAGTATCAACATAACTTTTTTGCAGTTCATTCCGCACTCTGGCTTTTACCTCTGGAAGTTTCAAGAACTCAGCTCTGGTTTTAATTTGTGATTTTGCCAGCGCGACAATTACGTAATCAGAGAGTAATCGTCCAGGAGCTAAATCAATCTCAGATGCAATTTTATCCCTTTTATTCCAAAGTTCACGAATAATCGCTAATTGATATCTAGATTTAATCTCATGCATACCTGAGGTACGGCGCCATGGTTCATTTCTTGTCTTTGGTGGTGGCGCCTTTAGTATGGCTGCAAAATCCTGCATCGCCCAAGACAACTTACCTTGACTCTCAAGCAATCCTGCAATTTCATCTTTTAAATCTAGAAGGACTGCAACATCCAAAGCGGCATAATCAAGCCACTCTTTCTCAAGTGGTCTTAATGACCAATCAACTGCAGAGTGCTCTTTTGTCAGTGATATTTCAAGAAGTGATTCACAAAGCGCTCCTAAACCAACCCTTTCGCACCCTGCTATTCGTGCCCCAAGCTCAGTGTCAAAAAGTAAGGTCGGATGAATGCCAAACTCTCGGAGACAGGGTAGGTCTTGGGTGCTGGCGTGAATAACCGTTTCGCAACTTCCTAGGACCTCATTTAACTTTGATATGAGAGGGGAGTCTTTTAGCGGTATTGGATCAATTAGGTGCAAACCGCCATCTCGTCGGAATAGCTGAATCAAATAAGCGCGAGAGCTGTAACGAAAACCAGAGGCACGTTCAGCATCGACCGCAATCGCACCCGATCCCGCGCTAAGTTTTTTTATGCAGTCGGCGAATTGAAGTTCGGTGGTAATTAATTCAGGGGTTCCCTGCTCGGGGACTAACAAGGCGCGCACTATTGAACCGCTTAGCGTTTGGCTGGAAGCGTTGCTACACCTTCAGGAACCGGTGGTAGACCAGCAGCGCTGGCCATTAACTCTAGCCATGCATTTACATGGTTTATCAAAGCTTTGGGATCAGCAGGGGTCCATGACGCTCGAATCTCAATCTCAGATGACTCATCTTGAGGTGAGAGTTGTCCAAATGAAGCGCTCATCACTCGAGTAACAGTTCCACTAGGTGCCAAGTAATTTGCTGAAAGATTATTTAGAGCATCAATGAACCAAGACCAACCAACATCTGGAAGAAGTGGATCGGACTCCATCTCCGTCTCCAGTGCGGATCTAACAAATGTTACGCAACGAAACTTTCCCTCCCAAGCCTCTTGTCCCTCTGGATCATGCAACAAAACAAAACGGCCCGTGGCGACATCGATGTCACCATCAACTAAATCTGCGGAGATGGCATAAGCAAAAGGGGCAAGGCGTTGTGGCGCTGGAATTTCAGAGATGGAAATCTGCGCTCTGGTTTTGAGTTGTTTGATTTCTTCAATAACGGCATGAAAGAAATCAGTTTCATTCCTCACGAAACAAACCTCACACGACAAGGGTAGCCAGTATCCTTTGCAAATGGGTTCATTGCTTGCGCTTTTATCCAGTGTTTTGTGGGGTACAGCTGATTACTTAGCTGGAAATCTATCCAAACGCTACAAAGCTATTGCGGTAACCGGGGTTTCGCAGTTCTTTGGATTGCTCTTTGGTATAACTGCGATTCTTCTCTTTAGTGATTTTATTGAACCCAACCTCTCTTGGAACGGCTATCTACTTCCCGGTGTAATAGCGGGAATCGCAGGGTTTATCGGGCTTATCTCTTTTTACACGGGTCTTGCGACCGGTCGTATGGGGGTTGTCTCACCAATTAGCTCCCTGTCTGTTGTCATCCCTTTGATTTTTGCTTTGGCGAGAGGTGAGCGACCTACTACCTTACAAACTTTGGGAATTGTAATCGCGATTTCTGGCGCTTTTATGGCGAGTGGACCTGAGATTAAAAATGGCCTGCCCATCAAACCCATACTTTTCGCAGTGGTTGCTGCACTCGGTTTTGGAACCGCACTAACTTTTATCGCAATAGGATCTGAGACAGACTCACTTCACACTATGACCGCAATGCGCGTTGCTTCAGTAACGGTTTGTATTTTCCTGGCCCTGAAATTTAAGACCATTGGTGGATTTGTAAAGAGCAACATTCCGCTACTCGTTTTTATTGGAGTTGCGGATTTTCTCGCTAATTTCCTGCTGGGAGTTGCAACCACCAAGGGATTGGTTTCTATCGCGATGGTTTTTGGCTCGCTGTTCCCGATCGTAACGATTCTTTTGGCTTTTAAATTCCTTCATGAGAGATTAATGAAGGTGCAATATGTTGGTATTGCATTTGCTCTTGGTGGAGTTATTTTGATCGCTGCCTCTTAAGGGTTTTAAGCTTTGGGTCTCCAAATCTCAAATTTACTTCCCGATGCATTTTCATTGCTGTCCAACTCGTAGTTTTTCTCCAGTAATACATCATCCCAAAAATCTCCATCACCAGATTTTGGGGTTCGAGTAATAAGAAGAGCCTCAATAGCTTTATCTTGAATTAGAGGTTGAAGAAAATTAACACCACCTTCGATTAAAACTGGAGCGCCAAATTTCTCTAGCGCAACGGTAATTAAATCCCTGGGCGATAAGTTGGCGACATAAAGTTTTTCATCTTGAATTGGGGTTAAGGTGGCGCTGGCGACAAAGACTGGTAGCGGGGCATTCTGGTAGGGCTCATTGCGAAAGGTATTACCGCCAATGATTAACGCCTTGGCTAAAGCTCGAACTTGGTGAAATCTGATGCCATCTTCTGGAGTGCGAAGCGGTGATGACCTACCTCCGGCGCTGGTTGCCTGGTTAGAGCCCACCATGATGTTGGCCAAAACTTTGGCCCGGGCGGGAAGGTTTAACTCACCAAGGCTCATATCGGGGCTCATATGACGAAGGTACCGAATGTCAGTGGTCGGATTTAACTTATCTTCATGATTATCGATTGCGAAAGCTGCGTAATGAGAGATATCGCCTGTAAGGATTGTGTTGTCTCGGTCTTGATCGCCGCACCGGCCCCAGCGGTTAATGTCGATGCTGAGGAGGCAAGGGTTATCGATCTACTGGCATCTCGAGGGATGGTTCCACCCTTGCGTTACGCTCAAAATGGAAAAATAGATGGGAATTCACAGGATTCCAAGGCGCTCTCAGGTTGAGTTAAGAGTGATTCCGCAGTTAGCCTAAACCGATGATTTTGCGGTATCGGCAGGGCAAGTGGCGTCTAGCCCTCTTCTGCCTATCAGCCTGCTTGATCGCAACCCTAGCCCCTGCTGCTTCGGCGGCTCCATCTGCCGATCTGCGTGCGGTTCGGGCTGAGGTGGAAAGGCTGCAGGAGGATGCTGCTGAGGCTGGAGAGAATGCGCAAGCCGCCAAAATTCAATTAGCAAAACTTAAGAAACAACTGGAGTCGGTGCAGCAACAAGCTAATCTCCAAAAGCAAAGCGTTCAATCCATTGAGAAATCATTGGCCGCCATCGCTGTGGCCCGATATAAATCAACTGGACTTGGCGAAGGCCTCGAACTTCTCTTCTCCTCAGATCCATCTTTATACCTATCTGCTGCAGGCTCTCTGGAAAATGTCACTCGAAAACAGGCGATCGAATTAAGAAAGTACGCCACGGCAAAACAAAGACTTGATGCCGCATCCCTTACCGTCGGCGACAAATTACGTTTGGTTCAAGCCGCAGAGGCAAGGTATCGCGCACAGGCCTCACAGGTTGAAGCAAAATTAGCGCAAGCGGAAAAATTATTAGCAAAATTAGAGAAGGCCGATCGGGAGAGATTGTTAAAGCTTCAGGCGATGGATCAAGAGGAGCGTCGTAGATACTCTCTCGAGCAAGCCAAGTTAGCTAATGCGGTTTCTGGTCGTGCTGGTACCGCGTTGAGATATGCCGTAAAGCAGATTGGTGACAGTTATGTTTGGGGTGCAGCAGGTCCAATCAAGTGGGATTGCTCTGGATTAACAATGCGCGCCTTCCAACAGGCTGGCGTCAGGTTGCCGCACTCATCCCGGGCGCAATTTGGTTATGGCCGATCAATTTCTCGCAGTAATTTGCAGCCCGGCGATCTAGTCTTCTTTGGCTCTCCAATCTCTCACGTAGGAATTTATATTGGTAAGAACAAGATGGTCCATGCACCGCGTCCTGGTGCCAGGGTGCAGATTGCTGAATTTGGAAATTACTTTGGCCGTAAGAAATATGTAGGCGCCCGCCGTCTCTAATGGCCTCGATACTTTTAGTAACAAATGATTTCGGTCCAAGAGCTGGCGGTATTGAAAGCTTTGTAATTGGTCTGCTCGAGAGAATCCCAGCCGGCGAAGTCCTTGTTTACACCTCTTTTCAACCAGATCACGAAAGTTACGACCAGAAATGGCTCTCGGATTATCAGGTTCGAGTAATTCGCGATAAATCAAAGGTTTTACTGCCAACCCCTCGAGTAACAAGAAAGCTCCAAGCACTTATAAGAGAAAACTCAATAACAAAGGTTTGGTTTGGCGCAGCAGCGCCACTAGGAGTTGCAGCTCGTTGGCTCCGAAAAGCAGGAGCAAGTCGGATTGTTGCGTTAACCCATGGACATGAGGTTTGGTGGTCAAAGATCTGGCCTTTTTCTTGGGCAATCGCCGAGATTGGCAAACAGGTTGATTATGTAACTTATCTAGGTGATTTCACTAAATCAGCCTTAGCGCCTCAGATAAAAGATTCCAGCAAATTAATCAGAGTAGCCCCAGGTATTGATACAGATCATTTTTCGCCCTGCGATGCAACAAGTTTAAGACAGAGACATGGTCTTGATAATCGCCCGACCATAATCAGTGTTGGAAGACTGGTGCACCGCAAAGGGCAGGACCGTCTAATTGAGGCGCTACCAAAGGTTTTGGAATCTATTCCTGATGCAGCTTTAGTCTTGGTGGGCGAGGGCCCATATCGCAAGCACTTAACTGATCTAGTAGAGAAATATAATTTAAGTGACCATGTTTTCTTCATAGGAAGAATTCATTTTGCAGAGCTACCAAGTTACATTTGCATGGGTGATGTATTTGCGATGCCCTCTCGATCAAGGTTGTTTGGCCTAGAGGTTGAGGGATTAGGAATTGTTTACTTGGAGGCCAGCTCCTGTGGTTTGCCCGTAATCGGTGGAACTTCCGGCGGCGCACCTGATGCGGTTCTTGATGGCGAAACCGGATATGTAGTTGATGGCAACGACTTGACTGGGATATCAACTCAAATAATTCGGTTGCTAAGCGATGCAAAACTGCGCAAAAAGATGGGAGAACGCGGTCGCAACTGGGCAATTGAAAGCTGGCGCTGGGAGATATGGTCTAAGGAGTTCAATAAAGCGCTAGGTATTTAAGGCAACCAGATATCTACGGCAATAAGCCGAACTTTCTAGCGTTGTTAATCGCCTGTACTCGATTTTCCGCATTCAATTTCCGGTAAATAGCAGAGAGATGCGTCTTAATAGTTGACTCAGTTACAAATAGCGCGGCTGCAATCTCCAAAATCGTGTCACCGCTAGGCAGCTTTTCCAATATCTCTATCTCTCGAGGTGTTAAACCCACACCTTTATTTTTAGCGGCTATGGCATCGGTCAGCTTGCGGGCGGTAAAGGACAAAGGTTTGTTGGCGCTCAACTTTATGGCTTGTAGCAACTCACCGACTGGAGCGGTCTTATCAACATGAGAACTTGCACCAGATTGCATTGAGGCAAGTACATGCTCCGGCATATCTGACATGGTAAGAACCACGATTCCAATGCTCTGCGAAAGAGATCTGGCCCATGCCACAACCTCGAGGCCACTTCCATCTGGCAGATGTAGATCAACAACAATCACATCTGGGTTGTGATGAGAGATTTGTGCAATCGCTTCTTTTTTGGAGGCTGCCTCTCCGACAATTTTGATTTCTTGGTCACGACTAACTAGGCGGCGCAGTCCCTCTCGAACAATCGCATGATCGTCGATAACTAGGACCCGCAGCACCATTACTCCAGATGCTTCCTGTCGATGATGATTTGAAAATGAACTCCCTTTTCATCAGATTTACAGAAGTACTCAGAGGTTATTTGCTTGAGAAGTTCATCAATTCCAATGAACCCAAATCCATTACCGTGGACCTGCATCATTCCGATTCCATCATCGCCTATTTCAAGGATTAGGGAGTTTTCAGTTAGCTCATAACGCAGATAGAAATTTCTTGCCTTCGCGTGCTTGCTGGTATTGCGAGCGATTTCAATCAAAACCTCGTTTAACTTTGAATCTATATCTCTATGGAGAGCGGGATAGTTGAAATCTCCAGAGAACTTCAATTGATGCAGGTTTTGGGCGATAAATTCAGCGACATGCTTGCGGGTATGTAGACGGGCCTGGTAGATCTCATCTCTGAATCCTTGTGCAACCCGCATGAGATCCATGCGAATCTCTCGGATTTCAGAACGAAGGTCATCTCTAAGCGGCTCTGCGATTACCGCATCCAAGCGGTATCCAATGACAGCCAGATCCTGCGCCAACGTTTCATGAAGACGACGGGCAAGACCAAGGCGTTCAGCCTCAAATGAAACAGCTGAACTGAAATTATTGGTAGGGCTATGCAAAAAGCTCCGCAATCTCCGCGGCAAACTCTTTTTGCACCACGTGGCGCTTTACCGACAACTTGGCGGTTAGATGTCCGCCAGCGATTGTGAAATCAACCGGCAGGATTGTGAACTTACGGATTGATTCGGCTCGACTTACCGCCTTATTAGCTTCATCAACCGCGGTTTGAATTACAGCGATTAGATCAGGATCTTTTGTTAGCTCTGCGATAGTCGCGCCATCTTTCTTATTTGCAGAGATCCATCCTTTAAGTGCCTCTGGATCGATAGTAACAAGCGCTGCAATATAAGGCTGGTTGTCACCAACAACGATGCACTGACTTACTAGTGGATGGGCACGCAAGCGATCTTCTAGTACGGCCGGTGCAACATTCTTTCCGCCTGAGGTAACAATCAACTCCTTCTTGCGTCCAACAATGTAGAGATAACCCTCATCATCCAGCTTTCCTAAATCGCCGGAACGGAAGTAACCATCATCAGTGAATACTTCTTTATTAGCGGCATCATTTTGCCAATAACCGCGCATAACGATTGGGCCTTTAATCAAAACTTCACCGTCATCGGCGATCTTGATTGTGGTTCCCGGAATTGGTCGTCCCACCGATCCAACTTTGTGGTGGGTTGTTAAATTAAGAGTTGCGCCAGCGGTAGTCTCAGTTAGGCCATAGCCTTCCAGAACGCGCACACCGGCACCGCGGTAAAAATGACCTAAACGTTCTCCAAGCGGAGCACCACCAGAGATTGCCGCTTCAACGCGACCGCCCAAACCATGACGAATCTTGGAGTAAACCAGCTTGTCAAAGAGGCCATGCTTTAACTTAAGAGCTAGCGGGACATTTCCAGAATCCAAAGCCTTGCTGTATTCAATAGCTACATTTGCCGCAGTTCTAAAGATGGCCCCTTTACCTGCAGCATCTGCTTTAGCTTCTGCGCTGTTATAAACCTTTTCAAATATACGAGGCACCGCCAACACGAAGGTTGGTTGGAATGACGCAAGATCTTTAGTCAATCTGCCAAGTACATCTGGGCAATGAGCCAAGTGCAAACCTGCACGTACGGCACCGATTTGAACCATGCGACCAAAGACGTGAGCAACAGGTAGAAATAGCAATGTAGAGCCACCTGGTTTCATGAACAGATCAGCAGCACCCATAACAACATTGCCGCACTCTGCCAAAAAATTTCCATGTGTTAATTGGACGCCCTTGGGTTTTCCAGTTGTTCCAGATGTATAAATCAGAGTCGCCAGAGTATCTGGATTTAAAGCGTTGCGACGATTATCGATTTCTTGGTCAGATATATCTCTGCCCAAATAAGCTAACTGCGCCAAAACATTCTCGGTCATAACCCAGCAGTTCTTAACTTTGCTAGTTAAAACAGGAGTTACCAAATCTTTTAATTGAGGTGTTTCAACAATAATCGCAACTGAACTAGAGTCGCTAAGAATCCAATCAACCTGTTCTGGAGATGAGGTTTCATAAATAGGAACGGTAACTCCACCAGCGAACCAGATTGCAAAATCAAGAACGGTCCACTCATAACGGGTACGGGCCATGATCGCTACGCGATCACCGATCTGCACTCCGGATGCGATTAAACCTTTTGCTGTTGCGCGGATCTCCGCCTCAAACTCACGAGCTGTTACTGGTTGCCATCCATCACCGAGAGGTCTGGAAACCATGATGCGCTCCGGTTCAAACCAGGCGCGCTCGGCAACTAAGTTGGTGAGATTTCCTGCGGTAGCGGCAGGTTCGAGGGCGGGGGCAAAGTATTCAGTCATGGGCGAAAATTAGCGGTTACTGGCAGGTAACTGGAAGAGGTAGCCTGGACCCATGGCCGAAATGTCTTCCAGCTCCACCACAATCGATGCGCCTGCCCATGAGGTACGCGCAGTGTTATTTGATGTTCAGTCTTATCCAAGTTGGTCCTCAGCAATTAAGTCGGTAGAGGTCCATGAAAAGGATGATCAAGGACGCCCAACAAAGTTGACTATCAAGGTCGAGGCAGGGGTCCTAAAGGATCGCGCAACATTGAGTTATGACTGGAGCAAGGCACCTGATGAGGTCTCCTTTTCTCTTGATGAAGCAGACATGATGACTGAGATGGATGGTCGGTATCAGATTAAAGACAATGGAGATGAGACCACAACTGTCACATACTCCCTTGGTACCGCTCTTGCCATGCCAGTGCCTGACATGATGCGCAGAAAAGTTGAGATGTCCACGATCGAACAGACCATCTCTCAACTAAAACAAAAACTCGAGGGCTAAAACTTAAAGCTGATGAGTTTTGCACTTGGCATCGATGTCGGGGGCACCAAGGTGCTTGGTGGTCTTGTCGATGAAGATGGAAAGATTTCACAGACCGCAAGACGTGACACGCCACGAGAAGGCGGCTTAGCGCTAACAAAAACTATCGCCGATGTTGCCCATGAATTAATGGAACAACAAGAGGTTTGTGGCGTCGGAGTTTCGGCAGCTGGATTTATCTCCTCAGATCGCAAAACTATGTTGGCTACCCCCAACATCGCTGGTTGGAATGGGGTAAATCTGACCGATCAACTTCAAGAGTTAATAGGTCGACCAGTTGTTTTAGAAAATGATGCAAACAGCGCCGCGTGGGGAGAAAAGAAATTTGGTGCGGGTAAAGATTTCAAATCTGTAATCATGTTAACCGTTGGCACAGGATTAGGTGGCGGCTTGATTATTGATGAAACTCTTTATCGAGGAGCATTTGGAATTGGTGCTGAGTTTGGTCACATGCGAGCGGTTCCAGAAGGACATCTCTGTGGTTGTGGAGTGCGAGGATGCTTCGAACAATACGCATCTGGAAATGCGTTATTGCGCCATGCCAGAGAGGCGATTCAAACCTCACCTGATATGGCAAAAAACCTTTTGTCCCGAGGAAATGGCACTGTAGATGGTTTGACTGGAAAACATATAACCGCTGCTGCGCAAGAAGGGGACACAGTTGCGATTGCCGCTTTCAATACAACTGGTCAATGGTTAGGCGCGTTATGTGCCTCGCTAATTGCTGGTTTAGATCCTGAAGCGTTTGTAATCGGAGGCGGGGTTATTGATGCGGGCGAGATCTTGTTGTCTCCGACCAGAGAGTCAATGAATCGACTAACGCCATTTAATGGAAAGCGACCATCGCCAGTAATTGTTCCCGCCACATTAGGCAATGATGCGGGATTAGTCGGTGTCGCCGACTTAGCACGCAATTAACCTTTACTTTTCAAAAGGATAAGTTAGGCCAATCTGCGCTCTTATTTCATCCATTGTTTCCATAATTGATTGTGTATCCGCAAGTGTCATTAGATCTGATTCTTTCTTACCTTCTCTAACTAAATTTGCAAACTCAATCGCTTGTTCCCGTAAACCATGACCGAGATACTCCTTTGGATGGCTAATTACCTCGCCATTCAAATGCTTCAAGTTCATCGATGTTGGAGTGTAAAAGCTTCCTTGAATCTCCAGTGTTCCTTGGGTACCAATGATTGTTGCTGTACAGGGAGTCTTTATCGAAAGGGTTGTATGCAGATTTGCTTGTTGATTCTGATCATACTCAAAGATAATTGAGGTGCTTTCATCAACTCCTAAAGAGGTAAAACTTGCGCGGGCTGTTATTTTTGTGGGTTTACCGAAAATCAAATAAGAGAGGGATATTGGGTAAATCCCTAGATCAAGTAATGCGCCTCCTGCCAATTCCGGTAAATGCAATCTTGGATGTCGCTCCGCGGGCAGATTTTGACCATGGTCGGCATATAAAAATCTAACCTCACCCAAGACCTCTTGCTGCAGCATTTGGTTTAAAAGCCGATAATGCGGTAGGAATCGACTCCACATTGCTTCAACGAGCAGGAGATTCTTTTCTCTAGCTTTAGCAATCATTGCTGCAGATTCTTTGGAGTTGACCGAAAACGGCTTCTCGCAAAGAACTGGCTTGCCATTTTCGAGGGCAAGTAAGGTATTCGGACAATGCAGTGGGTGTGGCGTTGCCACGTAAACCCCATCAAGCTCTTGTTCAACCAAGGCTTCATAACTACCAAACGCCTTGCCTCCAAATTGTTTGGAAAAGCTTTGTGCCGTATCTAGAGAGCGGGAGCCAACGGCTGCGATTACATGTCCATCAGTAAAGCTCAAATCTTTTGCAAAGGCCTTCGCAATGGAACCGGTGCCAATGACTCCCCAACGGAACTTATTCATAAAGCGACACCATCATCATCTATTTCACTTTCCGGTTTCATCTGCCAGAAAAATGCGAAAACTCCGGCGGCTAATGCGATAGCACCCAGCCATGCCCCCAAACCAAGAGGATCAAAATTCAAAAACTGGACGACCGCCGCATAAATAGGTCCACCTATGACTCCGATTAAGGCACCACGTTGAATCTGAGTCAGTTTGGGTAATGGTTTGTTATCTCCCTGATAAATCTCGCCTAACTCTGAGATCTCCATCTCTTCTAACTCATCAAGATAAGTAGAGGGGGAGGACTCATCAAGGGAAAGTCCAGAGACAATTGCAGCAAACTCTGCGTCAATTAAATCATTCTCATCACGGCGTAGATCTCCTGCCAAAACATCTCTTATAAAGTTAAGGGACTCTTCTACAAGAAGATCTAAATCATAATCAAGCGCAACATTGTGGTAAGAGCGTTCAAAAATGACTTCTCTAATATCTACTGAAGAGACGTTGTCAATAACAGTCTCCGAGTTCTTCGGGTCTACTACGTGATCGTTGATTGAGTAACCCACCATGAGTGGCACATCAACCAAATGCAATTCTCTTCTAACTTCACGCCAAAGTTTTTGTAGGGAGTGAAGAGCATGCAATGGGGTTCTGCCATAACTATGTCTAGGGGGATTTGGGGCAGCAACATCGGTACCACGCCCACCAACTGAGGGTATTAAGTACTTGAGAATCGGTACCAATTTCAAAATCGCTCGATCATCATGAACCGCTGGGTTGACCAACATCATGCCTTCAATCTCTCGCCCGCGTTGCGCCGCTAACTTCAGCGCTAAAGCTCCGCCCATAGAAAATCCAGCGACAAAAACTCGCTCATGTTTTGCAACTAATTTATCCAGAGCCTTTTCCACCTCTGCATACCAGTGTTGCCATCTTGTCTGATTCATCTCTTGCCAATTGCTGCCATGTCCAGGAAGTTTCGGAACATAAACGGTGAATCCAGATTTATGTAAAGATTCTGCCCATGGCCGAACCGATACGGGGGAGCCGGTAAAGCCGTGAATCATCAAGATCGCGACGCCACCGCCAGGTAGGTGAATTTCTTCACTGTTGGGAATCACGCTCACGACACGCATATTGTCACAACTAGAGCAAAAGGCTCTAAATTAGGGCCGTGGCATTAAGAAAAAAGCGTTCGGTGCAGTCATCGGTGCAATCTATGGTGCAAGGGGACAAGTTGGCCTATGGCCTTTTGAAATCTTTTTTGCTTCCCGTGCTGACATTGTTATTTCGCCCTAAGGTGCGCGGCTTAAGAAATGTTCCATCATCGGGCCCAGTGATCATCGCCTCAAACCACTTATCTTTTAGTGATTCAATCTTTATGCCTTTAGTGGTTCCAAGAAAGGTTACCTTTCTAGCTAAAAGCGAGTACTTCACATCTCCCGGCATAAAAGGTTTAGCGAAAAAATTAACCTTCATTGCTTTAGGCCAGGTTGCGGTGGATCGCGCAGGTGGCTCCAGAAGTGAGGCAGCCCTATTAACTGGATTATCAGTTTTAGCCGAGGGTGGTTGCTTGGGAATTTACCCAGAGGGAACTAGATCGCCAGATGGTCGCCTCTATAGAGGTCGTACTGGTGTAGCTCGTTTAGCGATGGAAAGTGGGGCACCGGTTGTTCCGGTCGCCATGTTTAACACCGCGGAGATTCAACCGACCGGCAAAGTGTTGCCGAAAATCATGCGGGTAAAGATGGTCTTTGGGGAGCCTATGTACTTTGTAACTCCAGAGAAATCTAATGATCCAGAGGAGTTACGCAAAGCAACAGATGCGATTATGAAGAAATTACAAGAGATGTCAGGTCAAGAGTATGTTGATATCTACGCCTCACAGGCAAAAGAGGCGATAGAAGAGGAGAGAAGAAGAAAGCGGGCCAGCGAGGAGTAATTACTCCGCGCCAAATATCTCTCTTCGATCAGAGATAAATTTGCAGGTTTCGCATTTGGAGTCTCGCACCGGTGTAGGTCCGGAAATTACCTCAATAAAATCCTGCAATCTTTCCTGCAACCCCTCTGGATTTCTAATTATGGGAAACCATGAACTATTTAGATCAAGCGAGAAGCCGGAGTAAGGATCTCCCGAAGGTTTCTTTGGAGACCAAACAAGGAGACCAATTACTGAAACTTTTCGAGGCTCTCCTGAGACCGGATTTTCTAGGGCAAAGGCATAGGCCTCTAATTGCGGTGCGTAAAAATCACTCTTGTCATTATCTCTTCCTTGGAACTTACAATCGATGATGCCATAGGTGCCATCTTGAAACTCCATCAAAAGGTCGTATTTTCCTCGAATCGCGTAAGGCGAAGCCTTGCCGTTGTATTCAATTGGAACTGACTTAACCCATCCACCACGATCAAGCACCCGTCCCTCTTTAATCTCGGGATGAAGATGGGCAGAGAGCGCCCCGTTGAAATGATTTTCCTGAAGTGCTGATAGCTCGCCAACCAGGGGCATAAAGGAAGGAGCTTTTACACCATGGTTGTAATTGAGCCATAAACAACGGTGGCACCCATTCCAAGAAAAGGTTAAATCACTGGGGCTAATAAACTCGCGGGCTTTACTCATGGAGCCGATTCTGCCCCTAGCCACTGACAAATCTGGGATTACAGGGCGGAGATAAGTGTAAAAATTCCCAAGACAATCATCACTAAACCACCGATGCGCCGCATTGTTACCAATCGAGTCGGTGTAGTGGCCATCCACTCTCTAACCGTCCCTGCAATTAACCCCCAAGTGCCATCAGAAAAGAAAGCCAAGATAGCGAAGGTTGCGCCCATCAGTACTAGCTGAGATGTCACATTAGAAGAGTCTTTATCTATGAACTGCGGCAAAATCGCAGCGAAGAAAACCAACCCCTTTGGATTTAGCGCGCCTACCCAAAACCCATCTTTGGCTGATCTCAATGGTGAAGGTTTCAAATCTCCTTGATTGACCATGTCTGCGGCGTGAATTTTGGAGTGTTTAATGGCATCAATTCCTAAATAAATTAAGTACAAACCACCAAGAAGTTGTACGGTGATAAAGGCAATCTCACTACGTTGAAGAATTGGTCCAAGTCCAAACGCCACCATTAAAGATAATGTGAAAGCCCCAGTTACATTTCCCGCCACAGTTGCGACAGCGGTTGCTCGACCCCAAGCAATGGCGCGCGCAATTATGAAGAGAACACTCGGGCCTGGTGCCAAGATAATCACCATAGCGGCAACCAGATACTCGGGGTAGCGTGCTGGGAAATCCAAACTCACTTGCGGATTCTACAAAGAAATGACAAACGCCCGACCAAGTGGCCGGGCGTTTGGTTTAGACAGGTTATTTATGCCGCATTGGTGCCGCGCGACTTGGAAATGGTGTGGAATACACGATAACCAATCACAGCTACCAATGTTGCATTGATGATTCCATTAAATGTGAAATCACCGCTGGTCCATGAGATATCTGCGATACCGATAATTACCGCTGCAGCTGCAACGATTAGATTTGTGGAATCAGCGAAGTTCACCTTTGCTTCGATCCAAATCTTGGCACCGAGAAGTCCAATCATTCCAAATAATGCAACCTGGACACCGCCAAGTACGCCACCTGGGATTGCGCTAAGAACGGCGCCAAACTTTGGTGAGATAGAGAGAACCATCGCACCAAGAGCGGCGATCCAATATGCCGCAGTTGAGTAGACGCGGGTAGCTGCCATTACGCCGATATTTTCAGCATAGGTAGTTGTTCCAGAACCACCGCCAGCTCCAGCTATTGTTGTTGCCAAGCCATCTGCAAAGAGGGCATTGCCCATCTGATCATCTAGATCTTTTCCAGTCATAGATGAAACAGCTTTAACATGGCCAACGTTCTCAGCGATTAGAACAAGTACAACTGGCAAGAAGAGAATGATGGCGCTTATCTTGAACTCAGGTGTAGTAAATGTCGGAGCTGCGATCCACTTTGCGGCTTTGATGCCGTCGGTGTTCACATCGCCCATCAAGAAGGCGACGAGATAACCCACTACCACTCCCAGGAAGATTGAAATACGACCGATAAATCCACGAGAGAAAGCGGCAAAGAAAGCAATTGCAACAAGTGTGATGGTGCCAAGAACTGGGCCAGAGGCTAAGCCACCTTTTGCTGCGCCTGCCAAGTTAAGACCGATGACCATAACAATGGTTCCAGTCACGATTGGAGGCAGCATCCAGTTGATCCATCCAGTTCCAACTGCGCGAGCTACCAATCCAACAAGCGCGAGAAGAACACCAGTTGCAACAACTCCGCCTAGGGCAACAGCCATGCTGTCACTCTTAACTGAAGCTGCGATTGGAGCTAGAAATGCAAAGGAGGAGCCGAGATAACTTGGCACCTTGTTCTGTGTGATGATCAAGAAAAGAATGGTTCCCAGACCTGAGAAGAAAAGAGTGGTCGTGGGTGGCAAGCCTGTGAGGATGGGAACCAGGAATGTGGCTCCGAACATGGCTGCGATGTGCTGTAGGCCAACTCCGATGGTACGTGGCCAACTTAGTCGTTCATCTGTGGAAACAACCTCACCAGGCGCGATGCTGGTTCCGGTTCCGTGAAGCTTCCAAGATAAGAGACTCATAAAGAGGTCCTCATTTCTAGAGCGCCCTAGTAGATCGATAGACGATAAGAGGGTGCGGGCAATCTCTAAAGCAAGAGGGTAAGACCGGAGGCTGGTTACCAGAGGGTAAGACGCGCCCAAACTGAGAAATTGATAACGACACCAGGTGGAGAAGGTTTGCATTCCCAAACCACACCCTTTAGTATCCACTCGATATATCGAATCGATATAAAATCTAAGGGGAGCAGAATGCGGTCAAGATCCGAGTCATTGGAGTTCGCTCTCCTTGGCCTGCTCGCCCAGAACTCATTGCACGGTTATGAGCTGCGCAAGCGTCTGACCTCGATTTTTGGCCCATTTCGAGCGCTCTCTTTTTCCGTTCTATATCCCCAGCTGAAGAGGATGTTGGAGGCCGGGTTAATCGCCCAGGCAGAGGTTCCCAAAGGTGGCCGCTCTAAACGGGTGCGCCTGGTTTACAACATAACCGCCGCAGGACAGAGACGTTTCGC
>JACCDX010550820.1_pt1 | contig 18451 bp, 17 predicted proteins | sample 7449681 | NCBI WGS metagenome assembly JACCDX01 (sample SAMN15323450, study PRJNA562643) | freshwater metagenome | isolation source: river surface water | place: USA:Blue River Watershed | collected 2017-08-18
ACCGTGCCGGCTCACCGTCGGCTGACCGCGCGCGGGCGTGCCGCCGTACCTGGAGCGCCTTCACGACGAGCCACCCCGGATGTCCACGTCGTTCGACACCACGGCCATCGGTCCGCACGCACGCCCACGGCGGCACGGGCAGCGCAGCGCCTTGACCTCCAGCGCCCGGGGCGCACCTCTCTACTCGGGCGTGTCGGGGGACACGGCCCACACGACGAGGCGCCCGCCGCGCCGCGTCCCACCACGAAGGGGGAACCATGTCCGCGATGACCCAAGGCGCGCGCGCGCTGATCGTGCTCGCCATCACGCTGGCGCCGTCGATCACGATGGCCGAGGACTTCAGCTCGAGCCGCGTCGCCAAGAAGTGGAAGGTGACCGAGTACCACGGCCAGGGGCAACGCCCCGGCCAGAGCCCCGCGTCCATGCTGGCCGTCGGCGGCATCGGCATGATGTTCACGACCGATCCGAACACTGCGCTGCTGACGACGACCGACCGCTCCTACCTCGGCACGCTTCTGGGCGACCTGACGGGCGGCACCGTCATCGCGGACGTCGGCATCGTCGATGCGATCGACCCGGTGTTCATCTTTTACCCGGACGGCTGCTCGACGCCCGCGAACGCGCGCCTCTACCTCCGGACCAAGCAGAAGGCGCTCGGCGAGAGCCAGTACTGGTGGTCCAACCCGACGAGCGTCCCGCTGGCCAACCTCGCGATCGCCGGCCGCACGACCCTCGAGGTCGATCTCGATCCCGCCCTGTGGTCGGACCGCGCCGGGCACTTCGGGAGCGACCCGTCCTACACCGCGGCTTTCGACGCCGCCGTGGCGAACGTCGTCGAGATCGGCGTGTCCTTCGGCGGAGGCTGCCACTTCGCCTTCGGCGTGGGAACGTCCTCCGGCGCCGCGACCTTCCAGCTGAGCGAGCTGACCGTCATGCGCCCGTAGCCGACCGACGCCCCCACCGCGGCCACGGCACGAACGGGGGGACACGGCGCACGTACTCGGCGTAGCCGGGCCGGCGTGAACCGATGTCCTTCTCCAGCAGCGTCACCCCGGAGACGCGGCGCAACAGCCACGTCATCAGCGCCGAGCCGAGAAGCGTCCACGACGCGCCGGCGGCGACCCCGAAGGCGCCGAGACCCCACCACAGCAGCGCGTCGCCAAAGTAGTTGGGGTGCCGCGTCCATCCCCACACTCCCGTGTCGAGCACCCTCCCCCGGTTCGCGGGATCCGCGACGAAGCGCGCGAGTTGCGCGTCGCCGGCGACCTCCAGCGCGAAGCCCGCCAGAAAGACGACGCCCCCGAGCGCGTCCCAGGCTCCGAGCGGAGCGTTCGACTGTACGGCCGCGACGACCGGGGAGCCCACGAGCGCTGCGAGCATGGCCTGCAGCAGGAACACCGTAAACAGGCTCACCCAAGCAAACCGCGCGCCGTGATGGCTCCGCATGGCCGCGTAGCGACGGTCCTCGCCGTGCGCGAGGTTGCGGCGCGTCAGGTGCCACCCGAGGCGAAGCCCCCACAGCGCGACACACGCCAGCGCCAGCCACGCGCGATCGGAGAGCCCACCCTCGACGCGGCTCGCCGCGAGCAGGCCGACGAGCACGAAGGTCGGCCCCCACGCGGGGTCCGCCACGCTCGCGTCCCGCCGTGCGAGGCTCCCGCCCCACCAGGCGAGCGCCCACGCGACGAGCCCCGCGGCCAGCACCGGGAACGTCCCCTCGGCGATCATGGCGTCACCTCCGCAGAGACTCGCTCGATCCGCACCGGGGCGTTGTAGTCCGGCTCCTCGCTCCGCGGGTCGATCCGCCGCCCGATGACGACGTTGCACTCCGGCCAGTAGGCCTGAAGCACGCCCGGACGGATGTCCGCCGCCCGCAAGCGTGCCTCCATGCTCCCGATGTCGCTGACCAACCTCGCCATGTCGCCGTCCTTCATACCGATCGTGTCGAGGTCGGCCTGCGCCACGAGCACGTCCGTCCGCAGGTAGCCGCCGTGCACCGGGTCGTGGCCCTTGATGACAATGGAGTTGAACTGCTTGCCGCGCCGCGTCGTCAGGTAGAAGCAGCCCTCCGGCACCTTCACCTCGGGCAGCTCCGCGTGCGTGACGAACCTCGCGCGGTCGTCCGGCATCCCGGGGAACCCCTCGGCGCAGAGCATCGCGCCGCCCCACTGAACCCAGTCGCCCGCCTTGCGAAGCGCGCCGATGCCCGTGTAGAGGGGAACGGTGCGCTCGATCTCGTCGCGGATTCCCTGGGCATCACCGTAGGTGAGCTCCTCGGCGAGCTCGGGATGGGCCGCCACCGCGAGCTGGCACGGGATCTCCCACTCCGGGCGGCACTCCCCGACCTGCGGGTGCCCCGGGATCTCCGGCGAGAACCGGATGCGACGCTCGGTGGAGGTGCTCGTCCCGCCGCCGCGCTGCTCGTAGCGGGTCTGCGCCGGGAGCACGAGCACGCACTCGCCGGGTTCCAGCACGGTGGAGGTGTTGAACACGATGTCCTGGTGGATGCGCACGCGCACCTTCGCGAAGGCGTCGCGCACCCACTCCGGGTCAGGCAGCACGGCGAGCAGGTTGCCGCCGAGGTTGTAGAGCAGGTCGACACCGCCCTCGCCCATGGACTCGACCATCCGCATGGTGCTCCGGCCCTTCCACCGCGGGACGCGCCGCCCGTGACGATCGGCGTTCCAATGGACGTCGAACTGCGCCGCGGTCTCCTCGGTGAGCGCCACCCCGCCCGGGAGCGTCGTCGGCGAGAGGCCGACCTCGCCGCCGCCCTGTACGCCCGAGTGCCCACGGATAGGGACGACCCCGCAGTTGTCGCGGCCGATCATGCCCCGCGCGAGGTGAAGCGCCGCGACGGCCTCCACGTTCTCCGTCCCGAACACGTGCTGCGTGAGCCCCATCGACCAGATGCTCACGCAGGTCCTCGCGCGCCCGTAGAGGTCGGCGAGGTGCTCGATCTGCGCCCGCGGCACGCCGCTGCGGGCCTCGATCACCTCCCAGGACAGCCCAGTGACGTGGTCACGGAGGGCGTCCCAGCCCGTCGTGCGCGCGGCGATGAAGGCGTGGTCGACCCTGTCGCGCGCGACGAGCACCTTGAGGAGCCCGTGGATGAGGGCGAGGTCGCCGCCGACCTTCACCTGCACGAAGTCGTCCATGATGCGCGTGCCGAAGAGCGCGCTCATCGGCATGCTGGGCACCCAGTAGCGCTCGAGCCCCTGCTCGCGAACCGGGTTGATGACGACGACGCGCGTGCCGGCCGCCTTGGCGTGCGCCAGGTACTTCATCGTGACCGGCTGGTTGTTCGCGATGTCGGCGCCCCAAAGCAGCAGGAGCTCCGTCCCGATGAGGTCCGAGAGCGAGCAGGTCGGCGCACCGACGCCGATCGTGGCCTTCAACCCCGCCACGGAGGCCTGGTGGCAGAGCCGCGCGCACAGGTCGACGTGGTTGGTGCCCGAGAGCCGCGCCGCCTTCGTGAAGGCGTAGTAGGTCTCGTTCGTGATGCCGCGGCTGGTCGCGAACCACGCCTGCCGCTCGGGGTCCACGTCGCGGACGGCGTCACCGCCGATGCGGAGGGCTTCGTCCCAGGAGATGCGCACGAAGCCCTTGCTGCCGGCCCGGTACAGGTAGGGGTAGCTCACGCGGCCGAGGCGCTGGAGCGCCCCGTTGTCCATCGCGCGGAGCCGCCCGATGTCGGACACGTCCTCCGGCGAGAGCGCCGGCATCGTGTTCAGCCGCAACAGCTTCAGGCGCGTCGTGCAGAGGTGGATCCCGTCGACGACGTCGTCCTTGAGCCCGCGTGGGCCGAGGCTGCAGCCGTCGCACACCCCCTGCGAGAGGATGCGCCACGCGTAGGGCAGGCTGTCGGCGTTCTCGGCCAGCACCTCGAACATCTCGAGCACATGGTGCGGCTTCTGGTGGCCGAGGCCGAACGGGAGGAGGCTCGCGATGCCGGTCTGGCCGCGCACGGGAAGGTCGGACATGCGCGCAGCGTAGCCCACCGGGGGCGCGCGTTCACTGCGTTGGGCCGCGCGTTAGTTCGAGGCGATGCGCATCGTCTGCATCAGCGACACCCACAACCTGCACGAGCGCGTCGTCCTGCCCGATGGCGACGTCCTCGTGCACGCAGGCGACGCCACGCGCCGCGGCACGGAGCGCGAGCTTCGCGCCTTCGACGCGTGGCTGGGCACGCTGCCCCACCGCCACAAGGTCGTCGTCGCCGGCAACCACGACTTCGCCTTCCAGGAGGTCCCTGGTGCTGCCGGCTGGCTGACGAACGTGCACTACCTGCAGGACCGCCCCGTCGTGCTCGACGGCGTGCGGTTCTACGGCTCGCCATGGCAGCCCTGGTTCCACGACTGGGCCTTCAACCTGCCGCGCGGGGCGCCGCTCGACGCGATCTGGGCGCGGATCCCGCAAGGGACGGACGTGCTCGTGACGCACTCCCCGCCCCACGGCACGCTCGACACCACCGTCCACGGCGAGACGGTCGGCTGCGAGGCGCTCGCCGCCCATGTCGCGCGTCTGCGCCCGCGGGTCCATGTGTTCGGCCACATTCACGAGGGCTACGGCCAACTGGAGCGCGACGGCACCCGCTTCGTGAACGCCTCGACCTGCGACGTGCGCTACCAGCCTGTGAACGCGCCGATCGTCGTCGATCTGTAGGGCACCTTCAGGCGAGACGCGCGCCGAGCGCCTCGGCGCTCATCGGACGACCGAGGAGGTAGCCCTGGGCGTGGTCGCAGCCCATCGCCTGCAACAGATCGCGCTGCTGCTCGGTCTCGATGCCCTCGGCGACGACGCCCAGACCGAGCGCGTGCGCCATGCGGACGATGTTCTCGCAGAGCACAGCCTCCTTCGAGCCCGGCGCAAGGCCGTTGACGAAGCGCCGGTCGATCTTCACCACGTCGAGGTCGATGGCGTGCAGCTGGGCCATCGAGGAATAGCCCGTGCCGAAGTCGTCCAACGAGAGCTTCATCCCCGCGGCGCGCAGCGCGGCCAGCCCCGCGTAGATGCGAGGGTCGGCGTCGAGGAGCACCCCCTCGGTGATCTCCAGGACAATCGCATCCGCGGGAACCTCGAGCTCCCCGAGCATCGCCACACAGGGATGCACGCCGTCGCCGTCCTCGTGAAACTGCACGGGCGAGCGGTTGATGGCGATCTGGAAGCCGGTCGCGCCAGCCCGTCGCCACGCCTCGGCCTGCAGCGCCGCCGTGCGAAACACCCAGTCCCCGATGGCGTGGATGCTCCCGTTGGCCTCCGCGAGCGGGATGAACTCCGCAGGACTGACGGGACCGAGCGCAGCGTGGGTCCACCGGAGGAGCGCCTCGGCCTTCACGATGCGCCCGTCACGCAGATCCACGATCGGCTGGTAGACGAGCGAGAATTCGCCGCGCCCAAGGGCGCCGTGAAGGTCTTGCGAGAGGCGGAACGCACGCTCGGTGGAAACCTCCGTCGACGCGGTCGCGAGCGTGGCGATGCGCCTGCGCCCGGCGCGCTTCGCGAGCATCAGGGCCTGCTCGGCCCTCTGCGAGATGACCTCGGCGGCGGCGGGCTCGCCTGCGGCCACGAACGCCACGCCGACCCGGGCCGTCAGCCGGATCTCACGGTCGAGCACCCGACGCGGCGCCTCCAGGCGCTCCGCGAGCTGCCGCGCGATGTGCTCCGCGCGCTCGATGGAGGTGTCCGACAGCACGAGGAGAAAGTCGTCCGCGCCCGCGCGCCCGACGTGGTCCCCGGATCCCGCGAAGCCCTGCACCGTGGCGGCGATGTCCTTGAGCATGTCGTCGCCCGCCGACCGGCCGACCGCGTCGCTCACCACGCCGAACTGCTCGATGTCGACGCGAAGGACGGCGGTCGCGCCGGAGCCGACGCGCGAAAGGATCAGCTCGTCGAGACGATGGCGATTCGCGAGCCCCGTCAGCGGGTCGTGAAGGCGAGCGCGAAGGCGCGAGGCGTGGGCCAGCGAGGCCTCGCTAAGGCTGGCATCGTGGAGCCACCGCATCACCCAGATGAACCAGGAGATGGTCAGCAACGTCAACCAAGCGAACGGCGCACGCATGGCAGGCGCTTCCCAGTGCCGCGCCAAGAGCAGCCCGAACGTGGCCATCGTCACGATGGGCACCCAACGTATGCTACAGACCACCGCCGCCATCAGCGTAGGGACCCACACGATCTGCGGGATGGCGTCGACCACCAAGTGGCGGGGCACGCTCAGGCCCACGAGCGCCGCCATGCCGAAGCAGAGCGTCACGGTGGCGAAGCTGCCCCGCGCGCGCCGGAAATGGGCCCGCGCAAGCAGCGCGAAGCCACCGGCCGCAGCGCACGACGCAGCAAACCAGCCGACGTGGTCGATGCCACGCAACGCATCCTGCTGCCACACCCCAGAGGCATGCAACACGAGGAGCGCGGCCTGTGCGCTGCAAAGACCGGCGACGACGAGCGTGATGCTTCCCGCCATGCGCGCGCGCACGTCAGGAAGGTCGGTCGCAGCTGCCTCGGTCACGGAGACCCTCGTAACGCACCTCAGCCACGACGTATACGCGCACATCGTGTCCAGGCTACGGCGCCGAGCGACCCGGGCCTCGGGTCAACGCCCGCACCGCACCGTGAAGCGTCCCGAGCTCGCCGCGGGTGAATCCCGCGCGGCGCAGCGCCTGCCGCAGTGTCGTCAGGGTGTTCGGCCGCAACGTCGCGTCCGAGAGCCAGCCTGCGGCCACGAGCGCGCCCCCGAAGGCGCCGAAGAACGCGTCGAACGCCGCCACCGGCGCGGGCTCGGCGTCGGCAGGGGCCACGCACGCCTTCTCCTCGTTCTCGCAGCTGCTCCACTCCCACGCGAGGATGGCCACGGCCTGCGCGAGGTTGAGCGCGCGGCAGGCGGCATCCGTCGGGATGCGGACGACCCCGTCGAGCCGCGCGGTGTCCTCGGCGGAGAGCCCCGTCCGCTCCGGCCCGAACACCAGCGCGTGGCGAAGCCCGCTCTGGCGCAGGTGGGTCGCCATCGCCCGGGGGTGCCAGACGCCAGCCTCGCGGGCGCGCGGGAGGGCGGCCGTACCCCAGGCCGCCTGCACGTCGCCGAGGGCGTCCGCCAGCGTGGCGTAGGTGCGCGCCGCGGCGAGCACGTCCGCGCCGTGCGTCGCCATCGCCACGGCGCGCGCGTCCTCCGGCGAGGCCTCCGGCGCGACGAGCCGCAGCTCCCGGAGACCGAAGTTCGCCATGACCCTCGCCACCGCCCCGAGGTTCTCCGCGAGTTGAACGCCGACGAGCACGACGACGGGCGCGCTCACCCCGCGTACATCCGCACGCTCTGGGCGAAGAGCCTCGCCATGCGGAGCGTCTCACCCATGTCGGGGTGACGAACCACGACATTTCCGTCCGAGAGGAAGGTCTGGTGCCAGTCACGGCGCGGCGCGCCCACCGGGAGGAGGTCCTCGCGCGCGAGGTGCCGTCCGAAGGCCCCTCGGAACGCGTCCATGCCGTCGATGCGACGGATGCGCCCCTGGCCCTCGGCGCGCTTGAACACGATGGCGGCGCTCCAGGGACGGACGCGCGGCCCGCGGAAGTCCCGATGGCAGACGACCCGCGCCCACTCGCGGAACAGGTCGCCATCGTCGCTGTAGTTCATCAGGTCGACCATGTTCGCGCCCGGCGGGCGGCAGGCGATCTCGCCGAACACGGCCTCGCCGTTGGGCAGCCGAAACCACTCCATGTGCGTGAAGCCCGTCCCCATGCCCAGGGCGCGGAGCACGTCGCGACCGAGGGCGACGCCCGCGCGCACCGACGGGTCGTCCACGCTCCGGTAGGACTGGATGATCGGGCTGATCCATGCGTTCTTGCGCGCCACCAGCGCGCTCGGCTCGTAGCGGCAGACGCTCTCGTAGACGGGGACGCCGTCCACACAGAGGGTCTCGTAGGTGAGCTCCTCCCCCGTGATGAACTCCTCGAGGCTCGATTCCGCCACGTGGGACGTGGCGTGCAGCGCCGCCTCGAGCTGGAGCATGTCGTCCACCCGCCAGGTGTCGGCGCTCCCTGCGCCCGCGACGGGCTTGAGCACGAGCGGGAACCCGATCGCCATCGCCGCGGTGCGCGCCTCGGACGCCGTCCGTACGCGGGCCGAGCGCGGAACACGAAGCCCTGCGGCCTCTACCCGCGCCCGCATCAGGGGTTTGTCCCGGAAGCCCACCACGGTGTCGACCGACATTCCGGGCACGCCGAGTGCCTCCCGCAGCCGCGCCGCGAGCACCGTCATCGGCTCCCAGTTGGCCTCGATGCGCGCGGGACGGCGCCCGCCCAACCACGCGAGGATCCGGCGAAAGACATCGTCCGGGTCGCCCATCGCAGGGACCTGGAGGTAGTCAGCCAGGTTCCGCTTGAGGTGACCCGGCAGCGCGCCGACGGGCGTGTCCCCTACGCCGAGGACGCGCGCGCCCACCTCGGCGAGCCCCCGCGTGAACTGGAGCATTTCGGGGGGATAGGCGGGCGAGAGGAAGAGGACGTCCATCCCGCTCAGGCTAACCGCGCGGCGACGCGGGAGCGCTCCCACGTTAGCAGCCTCCGTCACGGAGAACGAACATGTCCAACCCCGTCATCCCCCGCGCGCACGTCAAGGAACTCTCCGAGGCCTGCGCCGCCATGGGGCTCGGCTTCCAGTCCATCGCGCGCCGCGTGCTCGAGGAGCAGGGCCGCCTCAACCGTTTCTTCCGCAGCAACCTGCCGGCGATGGACGCGAACTCGGGCGAGGTGTCCCTCTACCTGTTCGCCGTCGTCGTGCGAATCTTCCAGCAGTGCGGCGGCAAGCTCTCCCGCGTGGGCGCCGCCGAGATCGACGCCGCGACGAAGAAGATCGCCGCCGCCGCCCCGAGCCTGCTGCCTTTCGACGCGAGCTTCCCGGAGCGCGTGCGCGCCGTGACCGACCGCGCGCAGCCCCACATCCTCGACGAGGCCCTCAACGCGCTGTTCGAGCGCGAGGAGAAGCAGGAGAACGAGGTCGACCTCGACCTCGCGCAGTCCGGCCGCGTGTTCCTGATGCTGTGGGCCGCGACCGAGGCGCTCGAGGCGAGTTGGAAGGCGCCGAGCAACCCCGACTGGGCGGCCTGATCCGAGGTGGGGCTGCGCAGCAGGGTGCGTGAGGCCGTGACGTCGCTGCTGCGGCGTCACGAGCCCGTGGTGACGAAGCCCGCTCCGTCGACCGTGGCTGCCGTGGCCCCCTCCGCGCAGAGGACCGCGGACCCCGCGCATGGCTGGGTCACGCTCGGTTCCGCGGGCCGCCTCGTCGAGGGACGCGCCGCGACCTTCGTGCGCCCAGGGGGCGGCGCCGTGAGCGTGTTCCTCCACGAGGGGCGCGTCCACGCGATCGATGACGCCTGCACCCACGAGGATGGCCCGCTCGGAGAGGGCGCCGTCCACGGCACCTGCGTTACCTGCCCCTACCACGACTGGCAGTACGACTTCACCACCGGCGCGTGCCTGACCGACCCCACCCGACCGCTCGCCACCTGGGAGGTGCGCGTCCGAGAAGGCCAGATCGAGCTCGGCGCGCAGCGCACCACCGGAACGCTCTCCCGCGGGGGAGACCACAACGACGGCATGGAGACCCTGATCCGATGAGCACCACCCTGCAGGCGGCCCTCAAGAAGGGCGTGACCTTCCGCGAACTCCTGACCGCGATGGCCCGACTCAGCGAGGCCGGCAAGCCGCTCCAGTGGCAGATCGAGCCCCGGAGCCTCCCCTACCTCGACCACGTCGTGTGCGGCTGGACCGACGGCCCCCCGACCAGCGTCGTGGCGTTCGTCCTCTCCGGTCAGGAGCCGGGGACCCACGCCTGGCGGCGCTTCACGATCTCCCAGAAGGGGCCGTGGCGCTACGAGCTCGAGTGCTTCCCCACGGCCTACCACAACGGCGATGACCCGCTCTCCCCCGGCGTCCCGCCGAGCGCCTCCCGCCACGCCTGATCGTCAGGGGCCGGCGCCGCGGGTGGCAAAGGACTGGGGGAGCAACGCCTCTCCCACCGGGTGGGCAAAGACGTAGCCCTGCGCCTGGCCGCAGCCCGCGGCCAGGAGGCGGGCCCGCTGGTCCTCGGTCTCGACGCCCTCGGCGATGACCTCCAGTCCGAAGGCCTCCGCGAAGGTGAGCACGGTGCGCACGATGGTGAGCCCGCTCTCCATCCCGTCGCGGACGAAGGTGCCGTCCACCTTGACGGCATCCACCGGCAGACGCGAGAGCCACGAGAGCGAGCTGTACCCGGTGCCGAAGTCGTCGATGGCGACGCGCACACCGAGGCTCCGAAGGCGCTGCAGCGCCACGGCGGCGACCTCCGGGTCGCGCATGACGGCGCTCTCCGCGAGCTCCACGCAGAGCCGCTCGGCAGGGAGGTCCGCGCGCGCGAGCGCGCGCGTGATGTCGTCCACGAGCTCGGCGCGGAGGAGGTCCCCCGGGGAAAGGTTGACGTGGACGCGGGCCCCGCGGAGCGCGGGCACCATCGCCGCGGCGCGAACGAACGCCGCCGTGGCGCGCTCCAGCACGAGCGCCGTGATGGCCGGCTGCAGGTCGAGCTCCTCGCACAGCGGGAGGAAGCGCTCCGGCGGCACGTCCCCACGTACGGGGTGACGCCAGCGGAGCAAGGCCTCCAGACCGACGACGGCCCCGTCCGCCAGGGCAAGGATCGGCTGGAAGGCAAGTGTGAACGCGTCCGTCGCGAGCGCGTTCCGCACGTCCGTCTCGAGCGCGAGGCGCTCCTGCGCACGCCCGTCCATCGCGTCGTCGTGGACGACGACGCGGTCGCCGCCTTGCTCCTTGGCCGTGTACACCGACACGCTGGCCGCACGGAGCAGCTCGTCCGCGGTGCCGACCGCGTGCCCGCAGACGACACCCACGCTCGCGCTGACGAACACCTCGAGGTCGTCCAACAGGAACGGATCGCGGGCCGCCCGGCAGATGGTCTCGCCGAGCGCCTGCGCCGAGGCGATGTCCGGGAGCGCGGGCAGCACGGCGAACTCGTCACCGCCGAGCCGCGCGACGAGCGCGTCCTCGCCGGCGACCTGCGCCAGGCGCGCGCCAAAGGCCACGAGGAGCCGGTCGCCGATGGCGAGCCCGAGGCTCTCGTTGACGGTCTTGAACCGATCGACGTCCACGGTGAGGACCGCGGGCGGCTGTGGCCCGCGGAGCCGGGAGGCGACCACCTCGAGCACCCTCGTGCGGTTCGGGAGCCCCGTCAGCCGGTCGTGGGTGACCTCGTGGCGGAGCCTCTGCTCGGCCTGACGCCGCTGCGTGACGTCATGGGCGGACACGACCACGCGTCCATCGTCCCCGAGCGGCTCAAAGCGCGCCACGTAGGGCACGCCAGCCGCCTCGAACTGGGTCGTGACCCCGCGGCCCTGCCGCGCCTCGGTCCACGCAGGACGGATCACCGCCGCGGCGTCCCCGAACCAGGCCCGCGCGCACGCGAGGAAGTCCGCGCCGGGCGCGGTCTCCGCGCCCATCCGCGCCGACCACGCCCGCGCGACCTCATTGGCGAACGCCACGCGCGCACGAACGTCGAGCACCATGCAGGCGCCGGTCGCCGCATCGAAGAGCGCCTGCACCAGCGGGTCGTGGACGCTCGGGGCGGCGGCGGCCCACATCTCCTGGACGGCGCCCTCGAGAGCAGCCATGTCGAGCGGCGCACCCGCCGGCACGACCCACGCGGTCACGCCGAGGCCGTCGAACTCTCGGGAGGGCGCGCTGGTCAGAGCGAGCACCGGCAAGGTGATGCCGAGGGCACGCGCGTGCGCCACGCGAACCTTGGCGCCTGCGAGATCCTGACGCGCGTCGACCATCAAGGCCTCCGCGTTCGCGTCCTCGGGGCCTGCGCCACGCGCCCACTCGAAGCCGACGGGCACGGACGGAAACATGGCGGCCAGCTGGGGCGTGGCCAGGATGCGCGGGTTCCGGGACGACGGAGAGGTCATCTCCTCGGGTAGTAACGCGCGCTGCTCACGCGGGGGCCAACTCGCGGGTCAAGGCGTCGTGGAGCGACGGAGCGAGCCAGCGGAAACCGCTTTGTTCGAGGCGCGTCGGGCGCACGCGCTGCCCCGAGAGGAGCGTCGCCTCGCCCATCTCCCCGAACATGGCGCGCACGGCGAAGGCCGGAAGCGGCAGCACCGACGGCCTGACGAGGACGCGGCCCAGCTCGCGGGCCAGCTCGCCCTGCCGCGCGGGTGAGGGCGCGACGAGATTCACAGGCCCCGCGAGATCCGTCGCGAGCAGGTGCAGCAGCGCTCCGAGGACATCTTCCCGCGCGATCCACGGCAGCCACGACGCACCGCCGCCGATGGGCCCCCCGGCGCCGAGCTTCGCCGGCAGAAGCATCTTTTGGAGCGCGCCGCCGTCGGCCGCGAGCGCGACGCCGATGCGCGGATGAACGACGCGGATGCCGGCGTCACGAGCGGGCTCGGCAGCGCGCTCCCACGCATGGCAGACGTGCGCGAGGTAGGCGGCGCCGCGCGCGTCCGCGCCCGGATCGCGCACCACGGTGTCCTCGTCGACCTCGACGTCGCCCGTGTCCCCGTAGATACCTACGGCGCTGGCGCTCACCAGCACGGAGGGACGCCGCTGAAGCGAGGCGAGCGTGCGGGCGAGCAGGTCCGTCCCGCGCACGCGGCTCTCGAGGATGGCGGCGCGACGCGTCGGGGTCCAACGCTCGCCGACGCCCTCGCCCGCGAGGTGAATGACCGCGTCGACGCCTTCCAGCGCGCCCGCGTCGATGCTGCCACGGGCAGGATCCCACGCGATGTCGGCGCTCCCAGGCGACGGGGTCGTGCGCACCAGGCGGTGCACGACATGTCCGCCACCCTGGAGAAACGCGACGAGCTGGGCGCCCAGGAAGCCGCTCGCGCCGGTGACGGCGATGCGGCGCGGCGAGAGCGATGCGGCTTCGTGACGCACGAGATCCTCGAGGGTGCGTTGGTGACGGAAGGCGAACATGCGCGTCAACATCGTGTCGATGGCGCGGCCAGCGACGAGCTCACCGAGACGCCCGAAGGGCAGCGCGTAGCGGACCTCGTCACGCAGGACGCTGGTGCCGTCGGGGGCGTCGTCGAAGGCGTGGAGATGGTCCCAGGCGGCGAACGGGCCGCGCTCCGCGCGATCCGAGAACCGCACGCCCTCCACGGCATCATGGTGCTGGGCGACCCAGCGGACGCCGAAGGGCGCCGGGCCGACGTCCATCTCCACCCGCATGTCCGCGAGCGAGGTGCCCGTCTGGGCCCGGACCCTGGGCGGATCCCACGGGGGCAAGAGGCGCGTCAGCGCCCCGGGAGCGGCGTGCCAGTCCCACAGGCGGCGCGCGGGGACGGGCATCGACGAGGCACGCGTGAAGGTCGGCATCGCCGCACCGTAATCACGCGCGCGCCCTGCCCCCCGCGCGAGCACCCGCGGCCGTGGCCGCGGCTACGCCTGCGGGGCCGCCGGCACCGTCGCCGTGAGCGCGCGCTCGAACATGGCCTCGAGCGCCGCGGCGCCGCCGAAGCCGACCTGGCCATCGATGACGGTGCGCTCCTTCACGACGAGGATCGTCGGGATGCTCTGCACGCGGAACGCGCCGGCGAGCTCGGGCTCCTCGTCGACGTTGATCTTCACGACCTTCACGCGGCCCGCGTACCGGCCCGCAAGCGTGTCGAGCACCGGGGCCACGGAGCGGCACGGCCCGCACCAGGGCGCCCAGAGGTCCACGACGACGGGCTGGGTCGAGGCGAGCACCTCGCTCTCGAACGTGGCGGAGGTGACGGCGGTGGGGTGCGATGCGTCCATGTTGGCTCCTTCGGGGGAACTCCCCTCGCCTGGACGAGCCGCCAGCCTAACGGACTGTGACGGGCCCCATGGCGACGGCGTCCCCGAGGCGCTGCTCCAGGGAGGCCCGCATCTTCCGACGCGCTCGAGACAAGCGGGCCCGCACGACATCGTGGCTCGCGCCGGTCTCGGCGGCGATCTCCGGCCCCGTCCAGCCCTCGGCCTCGGCGAGCACCAGCAGCGCGCGGTCCTCGGGCGACAGCTCGAGCATGGCCTCGCCGAGAGCGGCGGCGAGCTCGGCGCGACCGGTCAGGAACTCCGGGTCGGTCTCCGGAACGTCCGGCACGTCGACCTCGGTCTCGTGGAGGGAGGGGTCGTTCTTGCGACCGCGACGGAGCCGTCCGCAGGCGCGCGCCACCATGCGGATGACCCATCCTTCGACGGAGCCCGTCCCCTGGAAGTCCTGGAGGTGCGTGCCCGCCGACACGAGCGCGTCCTGGACAGCATCGTGGGCGTCCTCGTCGTTGCGGCAACGTCGGCGCGCCACGGCAAGGAGACGCTCACCGTGGCAGCGCGTGAGGCGGTCGAGGGCCGCGAGGTCGTTCGCGCGGACGAGGGCTGCGATGGCGCGCGGGTCGCACGCGACGAAGGAGGCCGACATGTCCATCAAAATAACTCCTCACGCGCGGCGTCACACTTCCGAGGATCGGGGACTCGTACAGGTGCACCCCTCTGGAGGCACACATGCTGCAGGTCAAGTCCTTCTTCGACGCCCGTACCTGGACCCTCACCTACGTGGCGTGGGATCCCGCCACGCTGGACGCGATCCTGATCGACCCCGTCCTCGACTTCGATCCTGCGACCGGCAAGACGTGGAAGGAGAGCCTCACCCTCGTCGAGGCGTTCGTGCGCGAGACCGGCCTGACGGTGCAAGGCATCTTCGAGACCCACGCCCACGCCGACCACCTCACCGGCGCGCAGGACCTCAAGGCGCGGCTGGGCGCCCCGATCGTCATCGGGCGCGGCATCACCAAGGTGCAAGACGTCTTCGCTGGCGTGTTCAACCTGGGCGACGACTTCAAGCGCGACGGTAGCCAGTTCGACGTGCTGCTCGACGATGGCGACACGTTCGCGGCCGGCAGCCTCACGGTGAAGGCGCTCGCCACCCCGGGCCACACGCCCGCGTGCATGAGCTACCTCGTGGGCGACACGGTCTTCACCGGCGACGCGCTCTTCATGCCTGACCAGGGCGTCGGCCGCTGCGACTTCCCCGCCGGCAGCGCGAAAGACCTCTACACTTCCGTCCACGAGCACCTCTACGCACTCCCGCCCGAGACGCGCGTGTTCGTGGGCCACGACTACCAGCCCGGTGGCCGCGCGCCGAAGTGCGAGACCACGATCGCCGCTTCCCGCGCCGAGAACGTCCACCTCGCCGCGGACATGAGCTGCGAGGCCTTCGTCACCCAGCGCACCGCCCGCGACGCCACGCTGGCGGCGCCGCGACTGCTCCTCCCGAGCATCCAGTTCAACATCGACGCGGGCCGCCCCCCGCACGCTGAGAGCAACGGCGTCAGCTACCTCAAGATCCCGCTTCGTCCGCAAGGGTGAGGTCGGCGACGCGAGCAAACAGCCGCTCGCGTCGTTCGTCGCTCCACGTGTAGAGCGCCACGCGGTCGAGGCGAAGACGGATGTGCTCCAACTGGAGGTGCGACGCCCAAACCCGGCCGGCCTCGAGGTGCGCGGGCGTCGCCGTGCGGAGAGGGCGCGCCAAGGTCACGTGCGGAAGGGGCGGTCTGGTCTCACCAGGCACGCCCGCAGCGCGAAAAGCGACCTCGCGGACGGCCATGTCCGCCGCAACCCCGTCACGCCCCTCATCGAGCCAGGCAGACCATGCGCTGGGGGCGCGCGGGTTGCCCATGGCGTGAACGCCCGCGAACGACACGACCCGGGCGGGAGGCAAACGCGCCGCGCACAGCGCGCTCCACGCGGCTCTGGCACGCGCCGCGGAAACCGGACCCAGAAACGCCAGCGTGAGGTGGAGATCGTCACGATGAAAAACGCGACTGCCCGCCGGGGGCGCGGGCAGAGCGTCAAACCAGTCATCACCGCTCCCATCGACCGAAGGCGCGGGCCAGCCGATGAACCAGTTCGGCCTCAGGTCAAGTACCCGCGGCGCTGCTGGTCGCGCTCGATGGAGCGGAACAGCGCGCCAAAGTTGCCCTCGCCGAAGGAGAGGTGGTTCCGGCGCTGGATGAGCTCGATGAAGATCGGCCCGACAACGTTGTGCGTGAAGATCTGCAGGAGGTAGCCCTCGTCGTCACCGTCCACGAGGACATGGCGGCGCTGGATCTCGGCGTGGTCCTCGACCACGTTCGGGACGCGCTGGAACACCTCGGCGTAGTACTCCGTGTCCATGTCGAGGAAGCGGATGCCCTTGGCGGAATCAAGCGCGGCGAGCGAGCCGAGGAGGTCGTCGGTCATGAGGGCGAGGTGCTGGACGCCGGGACCCTTGTACTCCTCGAGGTACTCGTTGATCTGGGACTTCGCCTCGGTGCCCTCGTTGATCGGGATGGAGAAGCTCCCGCAGGGAGAGCGCAGCGCGTAGGACGTCAGGCCGGTCTTGGCGCCGCGGATGTCGAAGTAGCGCACCTCCGTGAACCCGAAGACGTCCTTGTAGAACGCCGACCAGGCCGCCATCGTGCCCTTGACGACGTTGTTCGTGAGGTGGTCGATCGCACGGAAGCCCGCAGGCGCCACGAGGTCGGGCTGCTCGAGCGGAACGAAGCCCATCGAGGTGAACGGACGCGCGCCCGCGGGCGTCCAGTAGATGAGGCTCTCGCCGATGCCGTAGAGGGCCGCGAGCGGTGCGCCGTCGAAGGTGTGATCGCCGGTGGCGGCGCGCGCCCCACGGGCGACAGCCGCATCCTGCGCCGCGTCTGGCGTGAGGGTGGTCTTCCAGCCCATGCCGACGATGGCGGGGCCGTGCGTCACGGTGAAGGCGCTCGCGTGCGTGCCGGCCTCACGGTTCACGAGGAACACGATGTCGCCCTGCTCATAGAGGTCGATGGCGCGCGTGGCGTGCCGCATCGTCCGCGAGAAGCCGAACTCGGCGAACAGCGCGTGGAGGGCGTCCGGGTTCGCGCTGGCGAACTCGACGAAAGAGATGCCGGCGAGGCCGGTGGGGTTCGTGGTGCTCATGGGTCAGCGGCTCCGCGCCTGTCCTTAATCTGGATTCTCGCTCGGCCACAGAGGGGGGCCGCGGCAAGCGGGCGCCGCGTGTCGATCCTGGCGGCCACCTCGTTCGTGCGCGTCGATTCGACGGGCGCCCCCCCGTGGTCATGGTGCGCGGATCCCTCGCCGACGGAACGCGCGTGGCGCTCGACGTCCCGGCGGGATCGCGCGCCACCCTGCACCCGCACGCCTGGCACCGCCGCAAGCTCGGCCGCGCCGCGAGTGCCGTCGTGAGCGCCCTCACGGGATCGTCGTAGCCGCGGCGCGTTGCCCCGCCCGCGTGCCCGTCGTAGGATGCCACCGTGAGCATCCTGCGCCAGTACACCCTCCTCCGCGAGCTCGGCTCCGGCCGCTACGGCCGCGTCTGGCTCGGCGTAGGCGAGGTTCCCGGTCGCGGGATGACGCCGGCGCGACGGCGCCTCGTCGCCATCAAGGTGCTCGCGCACGCGGACGCCGAGGCCGAGCGCCTCCTCGTGCAGGAGTTCGCGCTGCTCGAGCAGGTCAAGCACCGTGGAATCGTCCGTGTTTTCGAGTACCTCCCGCAGGAGCGGGCCGTCGTCATGGAGCCCGTCGACGGGGTGACCCTCCGCACCGTGCTCGACGTCTGCGCGCGCGCTCGGGAGCCCGTGTTCACGGAGGCCGCGCTCGAGATCGGCTGCGAGGTCGCGGACGCGCTCTACCAGGCGTGGACGACGCCGGCGGACAACGGCGAGCGACTCCAGCTCGTGCACCGGGACTTGAAGCCCGAGAACATCATGATCACCCGCCACGGCGAGGTGAAGCTCCTCGACTGGGGGCTGGCGCGCGTGGACAACGCCGACTTCGCGCGAGAGACGGCCGGACGCGTCCGTGGCACGCCCATCTACATGTCGCCGGAGCAGGCGCGAGGCGAGGAGGTCGACCACCGCTCGGACCTCTTCGCGCTGGGCCTGATCCTCTACGAGCTGTTGATGGGAAAGCCCGCGTACCGCGCGGCCGCCGACCATCCGGATCCGCTCCGCGCCGTGCTGGACGCGATCGCCGGAGGCGACCTCGGCCCGCAGGTGCGCGAGCTCGAGGCCAAGCTCCCCGGCACGGGCGCCGTCGTGGGACGGCTCCTGCAGCCCCGCGCGCGGGCGCGCTACGCGCACGGCCACGACCTGCTCGTCGACCTGCGCAGCCAGCTCTACAAGGACCGCGGCGCGCACCTCGCCGAGTTCGCCGACTTCTTCTTCGGCAGCCTTCACCCGCTGCCGGCCCTCCCCGACCCCGACGCCGCGACGAACGCGGCGGGAGAGACGATGGCCAGCGATCCCCCCGCACGCAAGAGCATCGAGGAGCGCCTCCGGGAGCGCGAGGCTCGCCTGCGCGACGGCGACGACGCCCCGCGCGCGCCGGTCCCGGTGCGACGCCCGGCCCCCACGCCGACCTTCATCGACGAGCCGCCCGCGCCCGCGCCACGTGCGCCCGTCGTGGC